>OFGK01000658.1_pt1 | contig 26453 bp, 28 predicted proteins | sample 1521771 | NCBI WGS metagenome assembly OFGK01 (sample SAMEA3504088, study PRJEB24116) | mouse gut metagenome | biome: mouse gut; feature: mouse-associated habitat; material: faeces | place: Denmark | collected 2011 | reverse complement strand
ACCATGCCACTGTGAAGCTCGGTTCCGCCCTGACGCACTGGTTCACGCGCTATCGCCGTTCTGTCGGAGTAGGTGGACAACATGGTGAGCCGAGCACCAAGGCTTTCCATAGCTTCCGCCATACGGTGATCGAGTATCTGCACAAAGAGGCCCGTGTGGATCTTTCTATGCTTCAGGCCGTTGTTGGGCATGAGATGGTGGATATGGGGGTAACGGAGAACTACGCTGGTGACTGGCCTGTGAAGGCGTTGTTGACGGATGTCATAGCTCGTTTGCATTGGGAATTTGTTTAGCAAATTCATTTTTGAATGCAAAAAAAGACCTCAAGATAAAAAATCCGAGAAATCGCATGTTCAAAAAAGAAGCTCAAAAAAAATTTTTATCCTATAGATTTACCTTGTTATTTCACTGTGTTGCAACCTAAAAAACGGTATTAGCCAAATTTGGTTTCGTTACGAAACATATGGGGGATTAATAAGATAACAAGACAATTTATCCTAGGGGGTTGCAACGTTTTTCCCATGTGATACACCCGCCATTCCAGACACCTGCTGGAGGATCGGTCTTGAGGTGTGCACTAGATGTGCCAACTTTTTTTAAAAAATTTTTGCCCAGAGAGCAACGGAGAGCATCTCATGGAAAATGAAATTGTAGGCCCTCAAAAAGAGAAAAACAGGTTCTCGAAAGCTGAACTTTTGGAAAAGGTTATGAATTTGGTCCAGTCGAGAAAAACCCGGCTTGAAATTCAGGAGGAGCTGGGGCTCACCAAGGGAAAATTCGAAAAGGTGCTGGGTTCTCTCCTTTCCAAGGGAAAACTGACCCGAGAAGATAGTGAGTTTTTCCTGAAGACAGGATCTGCATACGCAAAAAGTTTTCCTGAAGAAATTCAATCTTTGCTAAAGGTATCTGAAAACGATTTAATTTTTTTCACCAGTGATGAGGGGAAGATAGTGTTGAAAACAAAGTAATAGCATGAAGGATGAGGTATTATACCTCATCCTTCATATCTTCTCAGTGCTGTGATATTTAAAGATCAAAATTGGAGTTTTAATTTATGCCTTCCAATAAAAATATTGATCCCTTTCTTTATGGAGAAATCAGGTGGGCACGGTCTGAGCTTGAGTCTCGTAGCCTGGGGAATATTTCAAATAGTCTATATTTACCTGAACAAAGGAGGCCTTTTGAGGAGCTGCCTCCTAATATAGTAGATTTTGCTACATACTTATCTGACACGGTAGATTTTTGCTATAACAGCATTCTTTATGCTGTGTTAGGATGTTTTTCTGCCGCGACGCGTGGTAGATTCTTTATTCAACTTAATGATGTGTGGTCTGAGGCGCTTGTCGATTACACAGTTGTATTGTCTGGTTCAGGGACAAGGAAAAGTGCATTGATGGATATCCTGAGAAGGCCATTTCAAAATTTTGAGTCCCTTCTTCAAAACAACTACAAAGAAAATTATTTTCAAGAACGGAGCAAGCAAAAACTTATTAGAAAGACGACCCAGAAGAGACTGGAAATGGACGCTCGAGAAATTGCAAAAAAAATGACATTTGGAGTTTCCGAGCAAGAAATTTTAGAAAAAATCGATATCTATTCTCAAAGGTTAGCCTCCATTGAACAGTTAGAAGATATCATCAGTTTAAAGATGCCGGAACTTTTTGTCGGCAATGCAACCTTGAAGTCTATCAGTCAGCAAATGGCCAATAATGGGGGGTGCGCGTGCTTTATGGATGACGAAGGTGGATTCCTCATGGGAGAAATCACTCATAAAGGTAAGAATCCAACATTATTACTGAAGTCTTACGATATGACCTCCTTTTCCGAAAGTACGACTCAAAAAACTCTACATCTCAACCATCCGGCTTTATCCATGCTTTTTATCGTTCAGAGGGAATCTGTTTATAAACTTTATGCTTCGGACACATTGAGAGAGCTTGGATTTACACCAAGGATCACACCTATTTTTGCAAATCATTTGAATTCTAGACCATTTCGTTTCTATAATTCAGAACGTATTTTAAATTGGTATAATGAAAAAATTTTCAACATCCTTAAGAGAAATTATACAAGAAATCCAAATCGTAAAATGGAAAAAATCAGTGTTGAGAAAAAAGCTTATGAGGAGTTAAAAAACTTTGAATATTGGTTGAAGTCCGAATTTCCCACTGATAGTTATCTTAAGCCTTTTATTGCTAAACTACATGGAAAGGCGGCTCGTTTTGCTGGAGCTTTGCACGTTAGTTTCTATGATGAACCCTGCCGTGTGCCCCTCTCACTGGAATTTATGAAGGCAGGTATATTCTTGGCTGAGGAATGTCTCCGGCATGCAGAATATATTTTCTCCCCATCTGGTTTGGTTGCTGAGGGTGATGCCAAAAAGATTTTGGAGTGGATGGCGCGTTTGAGTTGCCTAGAGTGTTCGCTGGTTACTTCAACAGAAATAGAGCAAGGTATACGTAATCTTGATAAAAAACGTTGCCATCAAGCTTTAGATCTGCTTGAAAAAGTAAATATAATCAAACAAATTATTTACCCAGACCGTGCCAGAATTTGTCTCATACACAGGGGTTTTTGGGACATGAACAGGGCAATAAACGACGGTGTGAGGCGTCTATTTTAAAATAGACACCCTCTACCCAATAATTTTGAGTCTTTTTGTGCAAAAAAATTCTCTTTGCTTGCCAAATTTTGTTACAGAAATGTTGAGTTGGTGCGCTCAACGAGTTGCTTTTTGAGCGGTAAAAGTGCAGGACAAGCTTAAACAAAGGCGGTTCTTCGGAGCCGTCTCTTTATTTTTTCTAAAAGCTGATTGCGTGAGGTTATGCCATTTGAAACGGCACGGATTCAATTACCTTCCAAGTCCTTTTTCATGTCCATTCGGTCATTTCCAAATTTCCGTATCCTGACGAAACGGGGTATTGGTAATGACAAGGTGGTCCATCCATTTGAGTACATCCGCATGCCCCTTGATTTCGCAATGCTCTCGAAACGTCTTCCCTGCGACGGTCAGCCCTTCCGCAGGAAAAAGTCGGTGTCGGCAAGCGAGAACGTATTTCCTTCAAGTCCGGCGGACGCGCATGTCTACTCGGCAATCAGGGCGTCTTGCAAGGCTGCCCGCCTGTATTCAGGAATGGCCTTCAGGCATTGGAAAAGGTCTGACATCACATCCCTCTACCCATCAAAGGCAACGGACTCACGGGAAAATCCCTGTTGTATTCGCTGGGCTAAAAATACTTGCTCACCGCAAGTCTGAATTGTTCGAGGAAAAGTTGTTTAAAGTAGCTGATGTTGTTTTGCTCATAAAACAGGATGGTACCCTTCTTGTACTCAACTTCGTCTACGCTTCGGTAGGAAAGTGGGCAGAAGTCATCAGCAAGCAGGATCGCGTTTCCAAGAATGCGGGAAGTGCGTTTGTTGCCGTCTTCAAAAGGCTGGATATAGGAGATCATCAAAACAGCAAGCAGAGCTTTCTCAATGGTGTTTTCTGTTTGGTTAATCAGCACAACCAGCTGTTCTAAGGCTTCCTGAATCTGGAATTTGTTGTCGAGGGGGCGATAGTTTGTGCCGACAATACCAACCATGCCGGAACGGATGCCTTTCGCCACGTTCAGCCCAGAGGTAAGCACGGTATGAATTTCCTCGATTTTTGCCACGGTGAGTGCTCTGTAGTAGGCAGGATCTTCCAACACATAGTCCAGCGCCTTCTTGTGATTTATCACCATCTGTGTTTCTTCGGCTGTCTTGTCCTTGGCGGAAATGTTTTCTTTGAGCAGTCGTTCCGTATCGAGCAAGGTATAGGTGTTGCCCTCGATTTTCGAAGATTTCCAAGCTAGCTCAATGGTCAGACGCTCAAATTCCTTTTGCAGAAGTCCGGGTGATAACCTTGCCTTTTTCTGTCTGAAAGACTCATTCAGACTGGTCAGTTCCGTAATCTCATTGGCAGTCAGGAGCTGGTATAATTCTCTAAATACATCGAAGTTAAATCTCTCACTCCGCAGTTCTCGTTCCTCAATGTCTTTGGCGAAATAGGCTTCGACGTCGATTGGATATGTCTGGGTCGAGTGGACACTCAGCGCATATTTGGTGGCTTTGCCTGCTCCTGATTTTTTAACCAAGTTGGCGGAAATCAGTTTGTCCAGATCGCGCAGGATTGTGATCTTTGAACCTGTATGCCCCTGTTGATGCAGATACCGCTCAATCGCCTCACGGGAAGAGGAACCCTGATTTCTCAGGTACATAAGGATGAAATCTTGACGTTTGTTGGTCATGGATGCCTCTCTCAATTCGTATCATTTTGTTTTAAATTCGTATCGTTTTTGAAACGAATACTCAAGTTTTTCATGCTGTGAAGAGGAGCTATCTCATAACTTGGGACCATGCACCACGCGGCTGCCTTGAAATATGCCGACGCACCTCCAGTTCGAAACTGCCCCGGATGATCCACAAGTCCAGCCATCAGCATGAAATGGGCCGCAAGAATGTCGTTTTGCGAGGAGGGTTCCATGTTTCCAGATGTTCATAAGCAATGAAAGCATTACGAACTTCTTGGATTTCACGCGGTTGTCCCAACACATGCTTTCCGTTCAGGACCGCTGTGACCTGCTCCAGAGTGAGCGTGTTGTTTTCAACGGCTAAGAGGTATGAATGGTTCGAATCCGGTTTTCCTTGCACATGAAGGGAGAAGTCGAATGCTTATATTTCACGTTTGTATTCCGTTTCTGTAAAAATATAAGCTAGATGAGTGCATTTAGCAGATGGTTAAGAGAAAGGGTATCCGAATGCCCTCGGATACCCTGCTGTTGGACTAGCGTGTTCTTGTAATGAGTTCTTTGATCAGGCTATCAGCCTCCCATCCCTTGATGTTTTGTAGGTGTTTGCCAAAGCGTGAAGCAGCAAGTTCCTCTGGATTTTTCCCCCGCTCCTGAGCCTTGTTGCGAATGAGGGAAAGTTGACTCCGGCTGGCAGGCTTGTCTCCTCCTCCCTTGAATCTACTTTTATCATCCTGAGAGCCATCTTGAGATATGTTTCGATGGTTTTTGATATAGGGTTCGGCTTTTTGTTTAATCATGTTTATAACCCTATTTTTGGCCAATTCAAGGGTGTTCTCATTTTCAAAAGGAGAACGAGGAGATACGGAACAAACATCACTTACCACTCTTCCATCATGCATAACAAGACTTGCAGACATAATAGCAGTATTGCCGTTTTTATCAGTAGGAATTTGAAGAACTTGGACATTGATTGCATCGGAAATCTTAAACATGGAAAACTCCTTTTCCTGTAAAAGTGTTGATAAAAAGAGCACCATTCATTTAATCCAAGTCAAAACGTTCTGAATGGTGTTGAATCATGCATATAATGGAAAGTATTTTCTTTTTTTACATGAGGAGCATCATGTTTCATTTTTCCTCGTAGCCATTGAAGAAATGAATCTCTTTCGTATCCAACTTTTTTGCCGATCCTGACTTTCACAGAAGGTCCAATACCAAGCGCATCAGCATTCGACATGCTCTTAGCAGAAAAGATTCTTCCAATCTTCTCAGAGGCAAATTCTCTTGTAAAAACTGGAGGCAGTTCCTTACGCAATTGATCCAAGAATATTTCATCCCCAAACATGAGTTTTCTCCTTTTGTTATGACCTAGGAAGTCTTGAATATCCATATCGCCATGCATGTTTATCAAGATCATTTTTGCTGAATGTTTTGGCAAGATAACTTCCAGAACGAAACGCCACATCTCTTTTTCTGGAGAAGTCTTCTTTATTTTTATCTATGACAATTCCATTGTCGTATTCAGAATCTCTTTTGGAGTTCAAACAATAATGAACAAGTCCTTCTTCGTTTGTATTTAAAGTATTTTTCCAAATCTTATTTGCTATATCAAAAACAGTAAATCTATTCTTTATGGCATTTGCATTGATCCAAAGAAGAAAATGGTAATGAGGAAAAGAAGAGTCATGAATCTCTCTGACCCAAAGATAGAGAGGAGCAACTCTATGAGTTGCTATGACCATTCGTTTTAACCTTCGTGAAAGGTTATAACTGAAATCAGATATGTGTTCAGGAGAAGGAAGAGTAGAAGCATCAGAGGGGGAATGAAGATCAAAACGAATTTGCATGACTTTGCTATGGTTTGCTATCGCAAATTCCATGAGTTCCTTTTGCTTCTCCAAGATGTCGATGAATTTACCTTCAGTGTCGTCTCTTGAAGGAAGGATTTGAAATCCATCAAAAACATCTTCAAATGTAACTTTTGTCATCATGAGAACTCCTTTTATTTAGTTTCATATTCTCATGAGCATGTGTTAAAAATAAATGTGATCTTTCTGTGATCTTGATCTGTTCATCTTTCCTTCTCTGGTGGATCATGATGAGCTATGCTTTTCTTTCTCTCACACCTGTGTGGTGTGAGATTAATGATTTCTTATTCTTTCTTTTTGTCTTTTTTTGTTGTTTATTTGTTCTTTTGTCTATATTTGTTGTTATCTTTCTTTTTTCTTCTTTGTTATCTTTTGTTTATCTTTTTAGTAATACAATCAGACCTAGAAGGAATATTAAAAATATGTCAGACAATTTTCCATTGTAAGCATATCCTTACCGTGAAATACTATGCTAAACTTGGCATATTATATGCTGAAAAGTTTGGCGGATTTTATATCAAAAAAGTCCATCCTTTTTTGATAAGGATGGACTATGTATTGATTGAAAAATAGAAATTTAAGGTCTTTTAACGAAGAGGCTTATACAGCAAACTGATTTTGATATCCTTTTAAGCTACTAAGGCATTTATATTAATTTTTTCAATACTCTGTCTGATTTTAGTCAAAATGATCGTATTTTCTTCAAATAATTCTAAAAGACTTCCCTTATCTGTAAAAGGAGACTCTTGAAGCACAGATAGATCTTTCATTATGCCATTTTGAACAATATATTCAATGATCTGGTTTACAAAGTAGCTTTGCCGAGAATCAAGCTGGACTTCATCCAGATAGTGAGAGAAAGCAGCTTTGGCAGCCTGTATGTCCATTCCTACGATTTCTCGAACAAGTTCTCCAAGAGGTTTTGCGCCATACTCTTTCTCATACTCTTCCTTTGATCCGAGTTCGTTCCAGAGGATATCTTCAAGAATAGCAATATCAGAAACCGTCAGCGGAATATTCCCTCTGAGTTTGGCAATTGCGGGATTATCTTGGTGTTGTCGAATATAAAAACTGACTTTCATCTTATAATTTTGAAGGTCGTCATTTTCAAGTTCAGACTCTTTCCACTCAATAGAAAGTAACTTATCTGAAAAATGCGTCTCGTACAGAGCCTGTTCCCTTTTGGGAATGTATTTCATCAGTTCACGAAGAGTATTGCGGATATGTTCAAATACATTGATTTCAGCCCGATCTAGCATATCCGTATGGAGTATATTTTCTATCATTTCTTTTTGAGCATGCACATCGGGAATCGTAGCCAATTTGGAAAGAGCACGCACTTTTTTTACAAGATCAGAACGACCTCGCATGTAGCTTTTTCCTGTTAGATAAGCCAGTTCAATACCATACATCAATGCATCAAAACGTTGGGCGCTGGCTTCATCGGAATCAGGTTGAATCAATGGGGCGACTTCTTCAGCGATTCGCAAAATATTTTCGTAGGAAAGTGCTTTGTAAGCTTGTGGATCAGCATAAAGATCCACATATTTTACATGCAGACGTACCGCAAAATGTTCCCTTTTGAGTTCACGCACCTTGGCAACCAGCTCATTTACCAGTGCAGAACGAAAAGCTCTCAGTTCATCCGTTTGGAATTCCAGCTCCTGCAATTTGAAAACGATCTGGGCTTTCAAATTAAAAACCTGTTCTTGTATGGAGCGTTGAACCGGAGCTTCAACACTTTTCCCTCCTACCCTGAAGAAGGAGAAGTTGTTGCAAAAATCAAAGATAAGGAATTCCTTCTTGTCTTCGCCATCCAAGAGGCCGGGGCACAGGCGCGTACCTCTGCCGATCATCTGCCAGAACTTGGCCTTGCTGAGTACCCGCTTGAAGAAGACAAGATTGACAACTTCCGGCACGTCGATGCCGGTATCCAGCATATCCACGGAAACAGCGATTTGCGGCAGCTTTTGCCTATCTGAAAAATCATCAATGGCGCTTTGGGCATAATTGGTCTGATTGTCGATGACCCGGCAATATCCAGAAGGATAGTGTGGGTAATCCTTATTCCAAATCTCCACAATTTTTTCGGCGTGCTTGTGATTTTTGGCAAAGATGATGGTTTTCCCCACGTTCTTGCCGAAATCAGCACGGATACCGTGCGTCATAAGCGTATTCAGCACTTGGCGAATGGTATCTATGTTGAAAACCCATTCATTGAGGGCCGCACTGTCGATCCGTTCGGGAATTTCCCCATTTTCGGAAGTGAAGCAGTCCTCAAATTCGGCCTTCTCCTCTTCGGAGAGTTCATCATAGGTGATGCCTGATTCCATGAATTTCAGGCGTGTCTCCACGAAATGAAAGTCAACGAGGAACCCATCCCGGACGGCCTGAGCCAATTCATAGCCGTATGTGGGAACACCGGATTCCAGTTCAAAGATTTCATAGGTGTTCTTGTCGATTTCGTCTTTGGGCGTCGCAGTAAGGCCTACGATGTGGGCATCAAAATAGGTAAAGATGTCTTTGTACTTTTTATAAATGCTTCGATGAGCCTCATCGACGATGATGAGATCGAAGTGCCCACAGGTGAACAGTTTTCCACCATCTTCGTCCTTAGCGTCGTCAATGCAGTTCATCATGGTCTGGTAGGTGGAAAAGACGCCCCGGGCCGTACAGTTGGACTTCTCCTCACAGAGATTCGTAATGGACAGATCGGGAAGAAGATTGGAGAAAGCCCGTTTTGCCTGCACAACGAGGCTCGTCCGGTCAGCCAGAAACAGGACATTTTTGATCCAGCCGTAGCGGAGCAGGACATCCACCAAGGAAATGACCACACGGGTTTTGCCGCTGCCCGTCGCCATGACGAGTAGCGCCTTGCGCCGGTTGCCGCTATCAAATGCCTGACAGACGGCCTTGATAGCTTCCTTCTGGTAGTATCTGTTGGTAATGGCTTCGCGTATGAGGATGTTCTTCAAACTGGAACGGGAATCCAGCTTATTGAATTCCTTGAGCAGATCGCGCTTGGAGTACACGCCGGATACCACCCGTTCCGGGTAGTATCGGTCGTTCCACATATGCGTATCAAAACCATTGGTGAGAAAAATGATTGGACGCCGACCGAATTTCTTTTCAAGAAGATCCGCGTATAATTTTGCTTGCTGCCGTCCTGCGGCAACATCCTTACAGACCCTTTTGGCCTCAATGACCGCCAAGGGCTTGGCATCGTCCCCGAACAGGACATAATCCGCATACCCTACGCCCGCCTTGTTGGGCATTCCTTCCAAGGGATATTCACTTTCCCAATCCTGCCCCTGCACCCATCCGGCATCTGTCAGCAGCGTATCGATGTAAACCTTTCGGGTTTCGTATTCAGAGAGATCCAGCGGCTTCTGAACATACGTCTGCTTTTGTTGATCGCGCCTTGCGGTGAGCTGTTCCCGCAATGCCTTGTTTTCCGCTTTAAGTTGCGCAATGGTTACATCCGTAGCATCAGCCTGAACTGGAGACGGCACAGCCTCTTTCTGCTCCAAAAGCGAAGAATCAAACTCACGTTCCTCATCGCCCTTGCCATAGCAGTAGTCAACGAAATCAAGGAAAACAAACAGGTTTTCCAGTGCATACCGTGCCTGCTCCTTACTGATGGCGCGGGTACTGTGGGCGGCATTGTTGCCCAGGGCACGGATAAAATTCAGACGTTTGAGGATTTCCCTGCCGACGATTTTCTGAAAGCCTTCCGTATTGAGGAGTGTGACCAGCTTTTCCTGATAAGGCATCGATAGAGACGTATCCACCGAATACATCCATTTGATCGCCAGTTCCATCGCTTTGCGGCAGTTGATCGCGCACGAGGCGGCATCAATGGAAAAGATCCTCTCGGCGGCGATAGCGGTGTTGGCAAAGCTGGAAAACTGTTTCTGCTCTTTCAGAAAATCGAAATTGGTCATGCTGGAACCTCATCCGAAATAGGTTTGCATCAGGGCCTTGTAGTTGAGTTCGAGTTTTTCGAGGCTTTGTTGAAGGGTTGATTTTGTTTTGTCGACCTGTTCCACGAAGGCGGCAAATTCATTTTGGAGAGAAAGTGGAGGATTTATTACCCGTAATGCCCGTAGTATCTGAAGATTAATATTTTTCTGTGCAGATACAGGAGCCTGCTCTTCAAGAATTTTTTGAAAAAAGGAAAACCAAAAATGTATGAACAACTGGTTTGCGTTGTCATTAGAGATAAAGCCAACCACGCTATCTGGGAAACAGGCATCAAATTTTAAGATAGCTGTTTTTGCAATATTCGCTGCTATAGTAATACAAAGTGTTCCCTCCGGCCACATTTTACTTTGCTGATAGCCCATTTCAGAATATGTGGAGGTATATTTTGTAATATATAATTCAGCAGCAGCAATTTCGCCAGTCTGAATTAATGGATAGTTCCCTCCAAGCAATTCTGGTGCATTACGAGGACGATGCTTTGAGATTCCTCTATTTAATTCACCCAGTTCACCAAGATTTTTTGTATCCCAGTTCCTATCGTTCGTTATCGGATTTCCAAACATCTCGATGAATCTGGATTTCACCAGCAAATCGAGCTTTTCGATCTGCTGCTTTCGCAGCGCAATGAGCTCATTGGCTTTGTCCAGAATGGCGGCAATTCTTTTTTGTTCATCAATTGGGTAGAGATCAATTGGTAAATAGTTTAATATTGACTTGCTAATCGCTTTAAATGTACTACCTGTACCTTTCGCATTGAGTTCATTATGTTTATATTTAAGAACATAAAAAATGTATTTATTGAAACAAAAATTTTTATGAGGTGTAATTGCTGCTAATCCTCTACCAATACAACATTTTTCTTTAGCAATATTTAAGGCTCCTATAGGAGCCCGAACAGAGAGCAAGATATTTTCAGGTTCAGCTATCTTCTGAGGTTGTGAACACCATATACGTGTTTTGGGATACAATTCTCCAAAATCGGCGTTTCCTTGGTAAAAAGGAAGGCCAATATTTGCAGTGTTATACGTCGAAGAATCTGGTGACTGCCCCATAGTAATCTTGCAAATATCTCCAAGTACTGTTTGGCTTTTTCTCATCACACCATCTTCTCCAACTCGGTCAACCCAGAAACGATCTTACTCTCAAGCTCCAAAATATCGCTCATGATCTCAGAAGTAGAGGGATATTTTTTCTCTACATAGACCGTCTGCTTGTACTTGTTGATGGACAGATCATAACCATTATCTACGATTTCCTGCTTGGGGACGAAAAAGCTTTGCTCAGTCCTTGTTCTGGAGTCTTCAGCTTTAAGGCTGTGGAACCGCTTGATGATGTCGGGAATATCATTCGTCTGGAGTGAGGTCCGTTTGTCGTCAAGGCTGTAGCCATCAGACTGCATATCATAGAACCATACCTTATCGGTTCCGCCGTGTCCTGTTTTGGTGAATATGACAACGGCAGTGGAAACCCCGGCATATGGCTTGAAGACGCCTGAAGGCATGGAAATAATCGCTTCAAGGCGGTTCTTTTCAATAAGTTCTTTGCGGAGAGCCTTGTGCGCCGTAGACGAACCGAACAGCACACCGTCCGGCACGATGGAAGCGCAACGCCCGCCGACCTTCAGCATCCGAAGGAATAACGCGAGGAAAAGAAGTTCCGTCTTTTTCGTCTTGCAAACCTTAAGGATGTTTGCCGAGACGATATCGTAGTCTAGGCTTCCCTTGAACGGCGGATTCGCTAGAATCTTATCGTACTTGTCGCTGTCTCCGTTTTGATCCGAAAGGCTGTCGCAGTAGGCGATATGGGGATTTTCAATGCCGTGGGTCATCATGTTCATGGCACCGATGCGGAGCATGGTCCTGTCCATGTCATAGCCCGTGAACATCGTGTTGTTGAAATGCGCCTTCCGTTCTTTCTTGTAAAAGATGGCGTCCTTGTGTTCCGTTTTCAGGTAATGAGCCGCCTCCACAAGGAAACCGCTTGTGCCGCAAGCAGGATCGCAAATATGATCTTCAGGAACAGGGGCTAGAAGTTCCACCATCATGCGGATGATGTGTCGTGGAGTACGGAACTGCCCGTTTGTTCCTGACGTTGCAATTTTTGAGAGGAGATATTCGTAAAGATCCCCTCGTGCATCCTTATCAGGTTCTTTTTTCAGCAGCTCATACACGCCTTCGAGCTTGTCGATGATCTGGCTCAACTTTTGGGGAGTCGGAATCTTGAAGATCGCATCTCCCATATACTTCGAGTAGGCGCTGTTTTTGTCGGAGTGCAGCGTCTTGATAAAAGGAAAGACATCCATCTGAACCGTTTCATAAGCGACACTTGCGGGCTTGTCCCGGAAAACGGACCATCGGAGATCGTTTCCCTTTACCTCGCGCTCTCCAAGCTTCACTGTTTCAGGAAAAAGACTCTTATGATGGGTGCCGAGGATGACGCACTCCTTTTGCTTGCGCGTATCCACTTCATCAAGGTCATGGATGAACATCAGATAGGTTATCTGTTCAATGACATCCAAAGGATTGGCGAGTCCGCCGGTCCAAAACTCCGTCCATAACGCATCGACTTTATTTTTTAATTCGCCCGTGATCATCAGATTTCGCTTTGATAAAAAGTAATAGAAAAAGGGAGTGGCCTGTTTCAAGCCAATCACAAGTATTCCTTTGGTTTTTATCAGAAAGCATAGTTATGGTCAAAGCAAGTTATTTCAATATATTAAGTAAAAATTGATTGCCGTATAATATAAAAAAACGCCGTACACCTCAAAGGGTGACGGCGTTTTTTGTTTAAAAACTTTTCAATGTATGAGGTAAAGAGAAAAAACTGTAAGAGCACACAAAGTATAAATGCTCTTTAAAGGCAAGAAGAGCAATCCCTTATTTCCTTTATTTAGTTTTTGGGGGTAATCAGAGAATTGTAAAAGTTTCTTTAATAATCATTCATTTTCCTGTTTATATTTGTCTTTTTCAAATTTATTTTGGATGTAAGCTAGCCTATTAAAAAATATGCCTATATCAACTCCTGTCGTAGCCACCATACTCAGAGCGGTCATAACGGCTGGCTCTTGACGGCCCTTCTCAGTGTTGAGGATATTTCGGAGCGTATAGCCTGTCGCTTCACTGATTGTCTGTTGCGTGATCTGATTGGTGATACGGATTTGCCTGAAAAATGGTCCGAATGGGCACTTGCACTCCCTCCATATCTCTTCCTCTTCTACTTCTTGCCATACTCGGGGCATGATCTCTTGTCGTATCAGACCAGCTTCTTTAGCTAAATCGGCAAAAAAGAAGCCGACATTGCTTCCCATTGCGCAGACAAGCCGCACTATGAGCATAACTCCTGGTTGGAGTTCTCCCCTCTCGATCTTTTGGATGCTTCGAGGATGGATCTTGGCAATAATGGATAGTTTCCATTGAGAATATCCAGAGCGTTTACGGTATTCCCGGAATATTCTTGCAAGTACGTGTTTTAATTCTTCCATCTTTTCATATTTGACGGAAGCATCAAAAAAAGCTAGATGATGAGAGAGGCTACGCCTTATATATCCGTTAAAAATTTTTACAAAAATTACTTGGTGCCCGGCTGGATAGAATCCAACAAGCCTAACTAGGTGAAATAATTACGCAGGAGGATGTAATGAGGTGTCTCAAATGGATAGGACCTTTTCTTGTACTGTTTTGCGTTGCGCACAATACCTATGCAGATTCAGAGGCATTATGCCCCTCAAAAATACTCGATAGAGGAACTCTTACGGGAGTCTACAAGGGCTCACAGTGCGGAGATATGTGCTATGGCGCATTTCAGCTTGATTCCGGGGAATCCGTCTTCATGATTGCCGATCCGGATCAGCTTGATCGAGAGCTGGGAAAGGAGGGCAACCGGGTTTCAGTAAATTACGATGTCCAACAATTCTGGAATGTATACGGTGAAGAATGTTCACGGATGGAAGTATACAAGAGTGGACATGTCATAGAGCAGCATACTGAAGGAAAAGCTTCCGCACCGAATTCCCTGCTCAGTGCGGAATACGCCCAGTGTATGGAGAAAAGCGACGGTGTCACCGTTGCCATGCAGGATTGCCTAACTGCGGAAGATGAACGTGTAGAAGCTCTTCTCAACACCACATATCAGCAAACAATGCAGGCAATGAATGAGAGGCAAAAGACCTTGTTGCGTGATTCCCAACGGGCTTGGCTCAAGTATCGAGATGGTTCGTGCGACACGATGATGTCGGTCCTTGGGGGAACTGCCGCTGGCCTTATCACGACAGGCTGGCGGCTCGAAATGACGGCCCGACGTGTGAGCTGGCTCACAGAAATATTTGACAATATCTAGGATAGATAGAACGGAAAGCAATAGGTTATTTTGAATGTCATTAACAGCAAGAGAGATAGTGCTATGATTCATTTCATCATCGGTGGTATTGTCACCCTGTTTTTTATTGGCCTTCTTGTGACTTGCCTTCCCTATGCCATAGGTGCTGCAATTATCGGAGGACTTATCTGGTTGACCTATGCCTACTGGAAAATTGCAGTTCCATTATGGATTACCTTTTTTGCATTGGGAATGTGGATGGCGAAGAAAGAAAAAGATCGCATTCGTGCATGGAAAACTGAGCCATCACAACCTCTCTGGCCAGGAGAAGCCAACAATAGAATTTGGAATATTACTCATGAGTCCATTTCTGAAGATAGAAATAAAAGTAAAGATTATATCTTTTCTATTAGAGATAGTGAATACAGTATTCCATATGGACGGGCAAATGCATTTTTGAATTTTTTTGGAAAAAGCCTCGACAATGATGATTTTAGAGAAGTCTTTTATTTTACTGTTACTCCAAGTAAGGATAGGAATGAGTTACGTGAATACGGGACGCTTATTGCCAGTGATGGCATTTATGTAAGTTTTCAGAAGGAAGAACGTAAGGATGACATTTATGAGACAAAGGACATTTGTATTCCCTTTGCAGGGCTTGACAGTATCGAGTGCAGAGAAAAAGAACTGAAAGTCAAATTTATTACTGCTGAAAACGATGACCTTCAAGAAGCGAAATTATTAAAAGAGGAAACAACTCTTCCATTAAAGTCGATTGCCTCGTTATGCCAATTTATACTTGATAGTGATATTTCACGTACTCTCTATCACAATAATTTTATTTCCTACGAAAATAAAGATTTACATATTAATCCTGAAGATAATTCCGAAATACTTGATATAGATGGTGATAGTGGACATGGTTATGGGGCAGAGTATGGCAATAATACTTTTGACCGCCTCATGGGTAAAGAAGTAGTGAATGCAGCTCAACAGCTTGATGAACATGGACGTCAGGTTAAATGGGGAGCGGATAGAATCGTCAATGGTCAAAATATTCAGACTAAGTATTACAAGAGTCCAAGCGAAAGCGTTGGCGCATGTTTCGAACATAAACAAGCTAAATATTTGAACCCAGATGGTTCTATGATGCAGATTGAAGTTCCAAGAGATCAATACCAACAAGCTCTGGTGGAGATGCAAAAACGTATTGATTCTGGGCAGGTGCCTGGAGCCAAACCTGGGGATCCTGCGGAACGGTTCGTGCGTAAAGGTGCCTTTACCTATAATCAATCATTCAACATTGCTAAAGCAGGGACACTTGAAAGTCTTTCTGTGGATATTGTTAATGGTATAATCTCCTCTACATATGCTTGCGGTATTTCTGGAGCCATTATTTTTGCTACTTGTATTTGGAACGGGAAAAATCCTAAGGAAGCTGCCAAGATAAGTCTTCAAGCTTCATTGGTATCTATGGGAAAGAGTGTGTTATTATACACATTGACGATGCAACTTTCCCGTGGGCAATTCGCCAATCTCTTTAAGCCACATTTTTTGAAAGATGGTACCCGTGCCGGTTTTAAAGGAATTAATAATCCCATTGCCAATATTAGCAATACGTTAGCAGAAAAGATCAGTCATTCGACTTTAGCGAAAACCTCTGTAGGCGAGGCAATGGGGTTACGTACAATAACGGGTAGAGCCATTATTTCTGGAACTGTCATCGGTATCGTCACATTTGGGCCAGATGTCGTGCGTGCCTTACGAGGACGTATATCTAAGCAACAGTTAGTTAAAAATACTACTGTGGGAGCCACGGCATTGGCAGGAGCATCCATTGGGCAGGCTCTCATTCCAATTCCTATCGCTGGAGCGATGATCGGAGCCACGGTTTCTGGTTGGGTTGCTAAAAAAACTCTCGATAATTTTGTTGAAGACGACAATACTCTCATGTTCCAAATTTTTAAAGAAGAATTTCTTGATTGTGCTATGCAATCAAGACTATCTAAATCAGAATTTGATACACTTGTTGGACGAACCATTTGTAATAATAAAATGAAGGATATTCTTACTAATATGTATGCTAGTGGTGCACCACGTAAGTATGCTCGTACCATTATGAATGAAGCTGTAAGCACACTTTTTAGTGAGTATAAGAAAATTGAGGAAGGCGAAATCGTACGTGGTATTGAAGCGTTGTCAGATGAAACAGTTGCAGCTTAAGATCAATATATACTTGATTAAATAAGAAATATATTCCTATCATCATTTTGTGGCACTTCTTTGCTCATGAAATTATTTTAAATATATATTACCATATTGAAATAGTAGAACTTTTCTATAAAGGCCTGTTCGAAAAAATATCGAACAGGTCTTTTCATATTCAGGAGGAACACATGGAATCGTTTTGTTCGGATCAGATACGCGAACTGGCACAGGCACTCATCAAAGTTCAGAAGCAACTCCAACCGGCAACCAGGGATGCCAACAATCCTTTCACCAAGAGCAAGTACGCCACCTTGAACAGCGTCATGGACTCATGCCGTGAGGCGTTGCTCTCGAATGGCATCTGGCTTTGCCAGTATCCGGTTCCTGCCGATCCGGGATATCTCGGGCTGGTCACGAAACTCACTCATGCGGAATCGGGACAATGGCAGTCGAGCCTTGCCGTGGTTCCTCTGCCCAAGGCTGATCCCCAAGGAGTGGGCATCAGCATGACCTATATGCGCAGGTATGCGCTTTCCGCCATGCTCGGCATCGTAACGGAGGAGGATACGGACGGAGAATTCGCTTCAGTCAAGCCCAACCGTCCTCAGAGCCAGAAAAACGCCGTAATCGTCCCACAGAGAGACAAAACAACTCAGGATGATTCAGGACAAACAAAAAAGATTTCACCCGCCTCAAATCGAGCGTCAGGCGGACTTTCAACCTTGCCTCATCTGGATGGAATTTCATACCAAATCGTACCGGCACAAGACGGTCGGGAGTGCATTCTCGCCACGGGAAATACGGCAGAGAAAAAGGAACAGCTTTCGGCGGCAGGTTTTCACTGGAACTCGCAACGAAAAATCTGGTGGAAATATGCCGCATAGCGGAAGGGGCCATCCTTGACAGGAGGTCCTTTCTGTTTTGGCTCTCATCACAGGGAGAAATGGATGGACGGAACAATCAGAAATACAGGAGCGGAAGGGTTGCTGGAAATCCTTCGCTACGGACTGGAACGGTATGCGGAACAGAGAACGGCCCTCCTGCTTGGGGACCGTTCCCGATATGTCGGGCTATCGGACATCGCCAAAATGCTGGACTGCCCACGGGCGGCACTGGCTGCCAAGCTCTATACTCCTGCCCCTCAAAATACTGCTGAAGCTCTCAAGCGCCAGATAACCCTTCAAAGAGGGCACTGGTTTGAGAAGGGTGTCCATCAGGCGCTCATGGGATACGACCTCTCCCCCTTGTCTCAACTGGAAATCGAGCTCATGCACGGAGACGTCCCCATCAAGGCCCATCTGGACTTCACGCTCATCGCTACCCAACCCCAACCGACAGTACGAATTCTGGAAGTCAAATCCACCGCAAGGCTGCCGACAACGCTTTCTGAGAGCTACGCCATGCAAATCGGCGGGCAGACGGCCTTGCTCAAAGCCTGCTGGAACCATCCGGTTTTCAACTTGGTAATGGACACCGGAGAAGTCCTCCACCACAGGACATTCCCTGAAATCTGTAATGAATGCCTTGGGGTATCCCTTCCTGATACTTCAGCTTGTGACATTCAAGGATGGATTCTCTGCCTGTCCATGTGCGATACCAAAGCCTTTGGCCCGTTTCTTCCTGAAGATACGGATGTTGCCCTGTGTCTGGATATGGCTTCCGAATTTTGGGAAACCATGAATGATCTCAGGGAAAACAAAGTGAATCTGAATACGGTTCAAACGGCGCAGGGACTTTCCCCCCTGTGCCCATCGTGTCTTTGGAAGAAGGAGTGTCCGCACTTCAAAGGTTCTTCACATCCTGAGTGGGAGGATACCCTCGCAAAGTTTATCAAGCTGAAAATACAGAAAAAATCCATTGAAGCAGAGATCGGAGAATTGGAATCCCGTTTGAAAGTCGCCTACCAGCTTTCCCATACGGTCAAAGGAGAATGGATTAACACAGGAAACCACACGTTCCGGGTGCTCCCGCAGAACGGGAGAGTAACACTGGATCGAAAACGGCTGAATGAGGAACTTGAAACATTGTTGGGAGAACAGGAAGCCCAGATGCTCATGGCGAGGTGCGAAAAACAGGGCGCTCCCTTTGAAAGGCTCTATGCGGTTCGGGATTGACCTATACGGTTTTAAACCGTATTTTTTTAAACAGGAGGTGTCCCATGACACAATTCTCTTCCCGGACATCACGATTCGACATTCGTATCCCTTCTCACGTCAGAGAAACGGTTGAAATGGCTGCTTCCCTTGAAGGGCGGAGCTTTACGGATTTTCTGATCGCCGCCATGCTGGAAAAAGCGGAAAAGGTCATCTCCACGCATACGCGAATCGAATTGACGCTGAAGGATCAGGCTGTGCTGGCTGAGGTTCTTCGTACGCAATCATGTGAGGAGCCTACTGAATTCATGAAGCGGATAGCTTCTGAATATCGGGACAGGGTCAAGAGCGTATGAACCTGCTGTTTTCGTTGCTTTCCAAGTCTCATGACAGGAAAGGGTTTTCATGCGGAAATACCGCATTGGACACTTACCTCCAAAAGCAGGCCCGTCAGGATGCCCAACGTGGTTTCTCAACGGTCATTGTTGCTACGGAGGAAGAACATCCTGAAAGAATAATTGGATACTATACTCTTGCTGCGGCATCCGTAGTTTTGGATCGACTTCCCGAGGAAATACGAAAGGCACTTCCCCGGTATCAGGACATTCCCTCCATCCTGCTGGGGAGGCTTGCCGTTTCCAACGCATTTCAGCGACAACATATCGGGTCTCTGCTTGTTTTTGATGCTCTTCGGCGCTCGCTCCACAATGAGCTTGCGTGGGCGTTCTTTCTTGTTCAGGCGAAAAATGAGCAAGTGAAGCGGTTCTATAGCAGATGCATGTTCCAACCGTTTCAGGATACGCCGATGTACCTGTGGATGCACAGAGCACAGGCATTGAAGGTTGTCGGCTCCTAGTTGTTGTAAAACTGCCTATGAACATCCCGGTTTCTCTTCGGAGAGGCCGGGATTTTTTGTTTTCAAAGGAGAAAACCATGAATCGAAATCTGTTCAAGGAATTGGCCTCCCTCGTTCCGGTGCAGCTTGATGCCGGACAGGTCTTTACGGGGACGCCGACAGGGAAAGCTGTCAAAGGGTATGAGAAAGCGTGCTCGTACACCCCATCCGTTGATCCGACCTACATTTTCCATGAATCGGCACGGGATGTGGTCGTCTGGTTCATGCACGACCTTGATCCTCTGTACCTGTACGGCCCTACGGGATGTGGGAAGACGACGCTCATCAAGCAGCTTGCCGCCCGGCTGAACTACCCCGTGTTTGAAGTGACGGGGCACGGACGGCTGGAGTTTGCCGACCTGTGCGGTCACATTTCCCTGCAAAAAGGCAACATGGTCTATGAATACGGACCATTGCCGCTTGCCATGCGATACGGGGGAATTCTTTTGATCAACGAGGCGGATTTGCTCTCCCCTGAAGTTGCCGTTGGCCTCAACGGTGTTCTGGACGGCGCGCCCCTGTGTCTGCCGGAGAATGGAGGAGAGGTCATTTCCCCGCATGAAATGTTCCGCATCGCTTGTACCGCGAATACCAACGGGGGCGGTGATGACACCGGACTTTATCAGGGAGCCGCTCGGCAGAATATCGCATGGCTCGATCGATTTCTGCTGTGCGAAGTTGGCTATCCCGCGCCTGAAACGGAAAAGGAACTCCTCTCCCGGCAGTTCCCGAACCTTCCCGAATACATCGCCTCGAACATGGTCAGTTTCGCCAATGAAGTCCGGAAGCTCTTCATGGGCGATGCCGATTCCTATGAAAATACCATCGAAGTGACGCTCTCCACCCGAACCCTCATCCGGTGGGCCGATCTTACCCTCAAGTTCCAGCCGTTGGCCCATCAGGGCATCGAGCCGCTTTCCTATGCACTGGATCGTGCCCTCGCATTCAAGGCCACACGGTCAACGAGAGCGATGCTTCATGAACTCGTGCAGCGTATCTTTGCCGTAACCTTCTAACCATAGAGAGGAAACCATGAACACAGCCATTCGTTCCGATATCAGAATTCTGGACAGCCTTGTGGCTCTGAACCTCAACATCAGCGTGTGGTCCGCCCGAAAGAAGATGTGCCTTGAAGACTTCGGCGGTGCGGAACTCCCTCCTGAAGACCTTGCCTCTTTGGGGAGCAAGCGCATTGCCGATCCCGACAGCCTCAAGATATTCACCACACTGAAGGCCCGCGCCTTCAACTACCTCGACCGTCATGGCATCCGGTTCATGTCCGGCTGGGCCATTCCGGAAGACAAGGCTGGGGACATCATCGACGAACTGATCCGGATCAGGGAGACATTCCTTCACGAAAAGGAATCGTTCCTTGCCGACTACGATCAGTCCATCGAGAACTGGATCGCCAAGCACTGCAAGTGGGGAAATATCATCCGGGAATCCACGGTAGGGTCGGACTACGTTCGTTCAAGACTGTCCTTCTCGTGGCAGCTTTACAAGGTCGCGCCGCTCACCGAACACGATAATCCCAACGCCGTATGTGAATCCGGGCTGAATGAGGAAGTGGAAGGTCTTGCCGGAACGCTGTTCAACGAAATAGCCAACTCCGCCAACGAGATATGGCAAAAGGTCTACGCCGGAAAGAATACGGTGACACACAAGGCCCTTTCCCCGCTCAGGACACTGCACCAAAAGCTCTGTGGGCTGACTTTCATCGAGCCTCACGTCGCCCCTGTCGCCAGCCTTATCCAAACCGCCATCAACAGCATCCCCGCCAAGGGCAACATCACCGGAAAGGACATCCTCCTTTTGCAGGGTGTTGTCTCCATGCTCCGCGATCCGTCCTCAATGCTGCACCACAGCCAGAGGCTCATCGAAGGGCATACCCCTCAGAACGTCATGAACGCGCTTCTCGCCAATGACGTGTTCACCGTATGCCAACAATCCGCCATCCCCGACGAAGTCCCCTTTGTGCCCGTCCCGCAAAACCATTCCGCAAATATCCCCAACATGGGACTGTGGTGAGCCATGCTCCGGACCAAAGACATCATGTCCTGTCTGCCTCTGCTGGCCTGTATTCTGGGAAAGCAATACAACATCACCGTGGAAATAGGAGGAACTACAGCCTATACGAATGGAAAAACGATCCATATTCCTGCTCTCAAAATGGATATGGATAAAATCTATATCAATATGACAAGGGGATACGTTGACCACGAAGCGGCACATATTAGATACACAGATTTTCAAGTGCTTCAGAAGTCCAATCTCACCAGATTGCAATTTCACCTTTTTAACATCATCGAAGACTGGAGGGTTGAAACGCTGCTTGGAAAACACTTTCCCGGATGCAGAAAAAACTTCGATTTCATCATTGCGTATCTTTTTGGGAAAGAAAGACAAAAGGCCGGAAGCAACGCTCCGGTCTTTTTTATTCTGGACTATATCCTTTTGACTGTAAGGAGTTGGGATAGTTCCGAAGTGGAAAAGAATAGAACCTATTCAAGAAAAGAGATGGTTACGGCCTGTCCGGGAATTGATAAAGAACTGGATGCCTGTCTCAAAAATATTCATGCAAACACACGGACGACACAGGATGCGATTGCCCACGCGCTGTTACTGGAGTCCATCATCAAAAAATGGATACCTGAGCAGCCGCAAGAGAGTACATCTCCAACAGAAAATCAGGATAGTCCAGAGGCTACACAAAGCATCATTTCAGGAGGAAAAAACGGACCACAGGACACTCACGAAGATTCGTTTCCCAAAACGATGGGAACGGTTTTGAGGGAAAAGCTCTCGGCACAGGCGGAAGGCATGGACTCGGAACACTGGACGGTCGCCAGGATTCGCCCCGTTACGCCTGACGCCATTCCCCCGGATACGCTGAGAACGATAGAACTGATGACGAGAGGATTGTCCATCAGGATTCAGGGACTCATGCAGTCGCTCTCTCTATCCGTTCCCTATCCTTCAACAAGAGGGCGGCTCAACACGGCAAAGCTGTTCAGAACCAAAACAGGAAACCCCAAGGTCTTCATCCAAAAGACGGAAGCCATGACCGTCAATACGAGTCTCCACATCCTGCTGGATGCTTCCGCCAGCATGTACGGCAAACCTATGGAGCTCGCGACGGCATCCTGCCATGCCATTGCGTCAGCCTGTTCCGGCATCAAAGGACTCAACACGGCCATAACTGCCTTCAATGGAAACTATAGAGGAGATGCGTGTTCGGTCTATCCGCTGGTGAAACCCGGGCAACCCGTTCATGCCCGCATCAACCTCATGCCCAGCGGAGGAACACCTCTCGCTCCCGCACTCTGGTGGGTCATGCAGCAACTTCTATTCACTAAAGAACGGAGAAAAATGCTGTTCATCCTGACGGATGGGCAACCCAACGATGTGCCTGCCACAAGAAAGGCACTTACAATGGCGCACAAAATCGGTCTGGAAGTCTACGGTCTGGGAATATTGGATGACAGCATCAGGAAAATGCTTCCCGTTTTCAGCAGAAGCATTTCCGATTTGATGGAATTACCTGTAGTATTTTTTGATATGCTGAGGAAAAGTATCATTGGCACTTCAACACATTAGTTTAATAATTCAAAGTAAATACAGCTATGGATATCTATCCAAAAGGACATTGTCCAATATGCAAAAAAGAAATTCAGCCAACTTCAAATGACGTTTTTGAAAAAAACAGATTCAGAAGAGATGTTATCAGATGTCCATCATGTAAATCAAAAATCCTTAGATGCATGGCTCCCGGATGTAACAATTATGCTGAAGGTGGAGACACATGGGATGATAACATATGTCCATCATGTAAAAGCCCGTCAACGTTTCTCGTTTATATGGAAAGTATGGTCAAAATAGGATCAGTTATTGTAACTTCAGTGCTGGCCGTACTCCGGTATCGGAACAACAGGCAATAAGGAATACACTATGAAAAAAGAGGACTTGATGGAAATGGAATGTGATGAATGCGGAGGAACAGGTATGATTGAATGTCCTCTCGAATATGGAGAAAAACATCCGGAAAATTGTCCCTCCTACGGAGGAGAACAACTCGTGATTTGTCCTCTATGCAGAGGAACAGGAAGGCTGAATATGGAACTTAACTTCAGATAATAACGTTACGATCATCCTTGTCTGTAATCATGCTGAACTGTTTGAAGAAACGATCTTCGACGGGAAACCAGACAGGCCAAGTCCTCGATACGTACCTGCTCCATGTATGCAGATGCCATCATTGTCACAAAATCACTATATCTAACAACCTGACAAGGCAGGTAAAAACACCTGCCTTGTCCAAAGGAATTCCCTATGGAGAAACTTCTCTATTTCATTGGTGGGATCATCGTCGGAAGTATCAACACGCTGGCGGCGTTCGGATTCACGGAGGAGGAATTGGATGGAGTGGGAAACGAATAGTATCGGCAGGGAAACGAGGAGAAACCGGGCTTTTCCAACGAAGCAAATTTCTAAAGGAGCCTTTGCTGGAGGAAGATATCCCTCCAGCGTTACTCACGGAATTGCCAACCGCAACCTTTTGCCTTACTCTCCCTCAATGAACACAAAAAAGGTAGACAACCCGCACGATTTGGTCGCCAGAAAATACTTCTCGAATCCCGGAGCCATGGGAAACTTCCTCAGGGAGTTTCTCCCAAGGGAAATGTACGAAGCTCTGGACATCTCCAGTCTGGAACCAACAAGGGAAAGCTTCATAGCGCCGGGGCTAAAGGAATCCATCGCGGACATCGTCTTTCGGTGCTTCACAAAGGACGGCAAACAAGGAAGCATCTACATCGTCTTTGAGCATAAGCACAACCCGGCCCCTACCTGTGCCCTCCAGTTGCTCAGGTACATGGCCCTCATGTGGGAGGACGAGGTCAGTTCGGGGCGATATCAGGCCAGAGGCAAGCATCTCCCTTTCATTATTCCCATCGTGTTCTACCACGGCAAGGAAAAATGGAACGGGAGACAAATACGGGAACTCTTCGTGGAAGGCACACCCTTCAACATATGTATTCCCAATTTCAGCATGCTGATCTGCAACCTCGCAGAACTCCCCGAAGAAAAGCTGAGAGCAAACCTCACGGACAATGCCATGCTTCTTTTGCTTCAGGCATTATTGCTGAAGCACCCCGTAGAACAAATTGCAAGGATATTTCTGCTTCTGGATTCTGCTATGAATCAGGAAATTATGGATACTATCAAGATATTCCTGAATTACGTTCAGCAGACCAATCCGGATATTACCGAATCACGCATCAAGCAAAGCATAGAGGAAATCGCCATGCAGGAAGGTATCACTGCTCCCATGAAGTCCTTTGAGGAATACTGGTTTCCGGAATTCTACAATAAGGGAAAGGCAGAAGGGAGAGTTGAAGGGAGAGTTGAAGGAAAAGCCGAAGGGTTACGTTCCGCAGTAACAAATCTGCTGCTTTCTCGCTTCGAAAAAATTGAGCCTTCTTTACTCACGAAAGTTGATCAAATTAATGACGTCGCCATGTTATCGTCCTTGGTAGTGGCAGTGGCGAAGGCAAGTTCATTAGATGATATCCAAAGTCTCATTGAGCATTCTTTCTTGAAAATGCAATGAAATGAGCTCTCCGTTCCTTCTGAAAGAACGGAGAGCTTTTCGTTGTGGCTATCCAGTAAGAAGCATCCTGCGTGGGTACAATTTTGATTTGGAGAAGAATCAGCACCTATATTCACGAAGAAACACTTTTCATCCCAGAAGGAATGGGGACAAAATGGGGACAACAACGCTCCATAACCAGAAAAGGCCCTACAGCTTTTACTGTAGGGCCTTGTACTTTCTGGCTCCCCGGGACGGACTTGAACCGCCAACCTAGTGATTAACAGCCAGATATATTTACAAATAAAAACAGTATATTATCCTTTTTTTGCACCAAATGGATGGTGCATTTCAAGCAATTTTCTATCAAACCGATGGTATTAACCATCCTGCAAAATCCCCGAACCGGAACACCTCCACGGCGTCGGGCCCCAACTCTCCACGGTAAAGGGGTCGCTGCACGCCGGACAATGAAAGCTCTTTCCGCGTCACCGCCCCCGGTTCCGCGCCCTGCCTGAGCTTGCAGTCCCACGTCAGCCGGGACAGCACCGTAGCCGGATAGCCGCCGGGGGACTCTTCCTTGTCCACGACGATGATCGCGCCGCCCGGGTTTCAGCTTTCCCCGCAGCGTGGACAACAGCCGACGCCGCGCCGGGACAGGCAGAAACATGAGAACGAGGAAACATACTGCAACATCAAACGGCTTGTACTGGTAGCGGGCCACGTCCGCCATGACCGCCCTCCTCAGCCCCTTATACGCCGCTACCATACTAACGCGGCGCGCGATTTGGGACAGTTTGGCGCGCGATTTGGGACACCCTGACCTTACATGTGTACGTATCTGGTATATTATATGCAAAAGGCTCGGAAATTTTCCGGGCTTTTTACTTTTAACGCTGTCCTTCCTCTTCTTTCACAGCACCCCACAGCATCAACGCCTTGTCGATAGCCCCATGTGGGGAAAGGTTTCTGTCGGCACCGATGAACCAACAGGCCGCCATAAGCACGCTCTCTTCCTTTCGGGCATCCTTCATTCCATACCGGGCCACCATCTCCGCAAGCTGACGCGCATCCCCCGCCACGTCTTCAAGTGAAAGCTCGGGATAAGCGGCACGCCAGTTCACACGCACCTACCCTGATGCCTCTCGATACCTTCTTCATAGCAACTCCTTCGTTTTTACATACCCAGCTATTATAACACGATCCCTATGAGGGCTGTCACGGTATCTT
>OFGK01000649.1_pt1 | contig 26881 bp, 25 predicted proteins | sample 1521771 | NCBI WGS metagenome assembly OFGK01 (sample SAMEA3504088, study PRJEB24116) | mouse gut metagenome | biome: mouse gut; feature: mouse-associated habitat; material: faeces | place: Denmark | collected 2011 | reverse complement strand
GATTTTATTCTGCCAGAGCCTGCATACTATTTTGCGCATTATTCTTGACAGTACCGCTTGACCCATGATACTTGACTGGCTGGAAGAATGGTTCAAGGGCGTGCTGATCGACGGCATCACCAGCAACCTCACCGGCCTTTTTGACACGGTGAACGGAAAAGTGGGGGAGATCGCCGCCGATGTGGGAGCCACGCCGCAGGACTGGAACAGCGGCGTGTTCAATATGCTCCGCAGCCTGTCGGAAACGGTGATCGTCCCCATCGCCGGGGCCATCCTCGCCCTTATCATGTGCTATGAGCTGATACAGCTTATCGCTGAAAAGAACAGTATGCACGACATGGACAGTTGGATGCTGTTCCGCTGGGTATTCAAGTCCGCCGCCGCTGTCCTGCTGGTAGCCAACACCTGGAACATCGTCATGGGCGTGTTCGACCTGACGCAGAGCGTTGTCAATCAGAGCGCCGGGGTAATCATCGGCAATACCAGCATCGACATTACAGCCGTTGTCACCGACCTGGAAAACCGGCTTTCGGATATGGACATCGGCGGTCTGCTGGGCCTGTGGTTCCAGTCCCTTTTCGTGGGGCTGACGATGAATATTCTCTCCATCTGCATCATGCTTGTGGTCTATGGCAGGCTGATTGAAATATACCTTGTGACCTCGCTGGGGCCTATCCCCCTTGCCACCATCGGCAACAGCGAGTGGCGGGGCATGGGGCAGGGCTACTTGAAATCCCTGTTTGCCCTGGGCTTCCAAGCGTTCCTTATCATGGTGGTAACGGGTATCTATGCTGTCCTGATACAGAATATCGCCCTTGACGGGGATGTTTCCGGGGCGATATGGGGGTGTATGGGCTATACGGTGCTGCTGTGTTTCTGCCTGTTCAAGACCGGGAGCATCGCCAAGGCCGTGTTCGCCGCCCATTAAGATTGTTCTGCTATTTTTTCTTCTAAGGTGCGGAGCAATTTAAGAAATTCAATCATAATCGGGATTTCAAAAGGATATAGTTCAGGTTCGTCCATAGGAAGTTTAATCTTTAAGAGCATTTCATGTATACTTTTGAGTTCTTCCAGTGACAAATTGTTCTGTTGGATATATCCCGAAACTTTTTGCGTTAAATCCGTAAGGCCAGAAATATTTCCGTACCGAATTTGATCCATTCTGTTAATGTACTGATCTGTTCTTGGCATCGAGTTCTGCCAACTAAGTATTTGCTTTTGGCTTTCTAACTCGGCGCTAATCTTTGCCAAGATTTGGGAAGTGTCAGCATCTTTTTCTTTCAAACTCTTTTCAAGTTCTAAGCGTATGTCACGCTCTGTTTTCTTACTGCTTCGATAGCTTATGATCGCTACAATTATCGGAGTAGCAATAACGAGAATATCTTTTATCACAGTAATATAGATTTCCATGCTTTTTCTCCTTGTTCCTAATTTGAATGGTGTCTTGGAACGATTATACCACAAAGCAGCACTGAAATCTATATTTCTTGCCATTGTAAAGGAGGCTTGATATTTGAGGCAGTTTACATTAGCATCACTCTTTGACGGCATAGGGGGCTTTCCCTACGCCGCTTCTTTTTAGAAGCTGTACCAATAGGCTAAAGCCTTTTTAACAAAGTGCGAAAAGCGGCAATCATGCAAACCGCCTGAGCAGATTGGACAGATATTTCATAATCTTTGGAAAGACGGCGGGAATTGTTGATCCAAGCCAGAGAGCGCTCAACGATCCAGCGTTTTGGCAAGACTTCCCACTCGGGCTTGATGCGCGCTGAAATGTCAACGCCAAGCCCCAGTTCGCGGGAAACATCCTGCTCAAAGGTTTTTCGGTATCCTGCGTCGGCACAAAAACGCTGAATAGACGGATATTTCTCGAAGGCCTCCCTCGCTGCCAGAATACCTGACTTTGTGTCATGTATGTTGGCAGCATGAACTACCACCGCCAGCAGATTCCCCATGGTGTCCACTACGATGTGCCGTTTGCGCCCTTTTGTTTTTTCCCTCCGTCAATCCCTCGTTCTTCTGCGGCTGAGGTGGTCTTTACGCTTTGCGAGTCGATGATTGCATAGCTGGGGCCTGCGCTTCGTCCTGCGCCTGTCCGTACCCGTTCCACCAGCGCCGCGCGGATCTTCTCCCAAAGTCCGCTTCGGATTGCGGCGTAATAAAAATTGGCCACAGTTGTGTATGGTGGAAAATCGTGGGGCAGGTTTCGCCACTTGCATCCATTATCTATGAAGTACAGTACTGCGTCTACCAGTTCCCGCTTTTCCCATTTGCTCCTGTTTCCCGCTGGCGGAAATAGCGGCGCGATGATGCCCCATTGGCTGTCGCTTAAATCGCTCGCATACCTGCGTCTCTCTTTTTTCTGTATCATACCCTCTTTATAGCACCTTTTTATCTATTGGTACAGCTTCTAATCTCTCTGCCAGCGGGTGTAGTCAAATTTTTCCCGAATAACAGTGGCCACGAAGCGTTCCGCTCCCACAACGCCTAACTGTTCCATAAGGCATTTCATGCCCTTATTCATAATCTCAGCTGTACTTGGAGACATATCATTCTTCTTCCGTTTCCATAACAAATTCTATCGGGGTTACCATTTTGATTTTGCTTGTTCTGCATCTCAACAGCCACATATCTGTGGAAATGAAATATTCGCATTCCGCATAAATGGTCGAGGCCATATGGCAGGCATCTTTAAATTTGACACCTGTGCTCATAATTTCTCTGGCGATAGATTCGATTTCACCCTTTCGTTCCAAACCAACCTAGGCCATTGTACGCATGTCAATAAACTGCATAATTGCTTTTCTGCGCATTTCGTATGGATTTTGTCCACATTCGTAACGAAGCATATAAGAGCTGATTAATTCCAATAGCTTCTTTTGAATTAGATCCTGAATGTGCAATTTGGCCTGGGTTTCCAAGGATACCTTGATTTGCAACTGATTGTCATAGGGCCGATTATAGCAGCACATGTCGAGATATATACGCAATCAGCCCACCTCCTCACTCGTAGATAGTATACCACATCTTCCGCAAAATGAAAAGAGGATTCTCCGCAACTCAGAAATTGCACCAGTGTCTACAAAGAGAGAATCGCCTCCAAATTAGGGAATCTCTGAATAAATCCTCGCATACGTCTTCACGCCAGAAATTTCCGTTGATTTTCGTCATAAAAGATTGAAATCCGTCAGGATTCCTGCACTTTCCTTCCTTGCCGGCGAAAATTTTTGATGCAAATCCGCACACATTGATTTAATCAGAACTTCCTTAGAGGCAGAAAGCATAGATATCCTCCTGCTAAAATCTGTATCCTCCCCAAAACTGCAAAAGGGTTCTTAGGCTATCTTAACGCAGATTCTAGCCTCGTTTGTCTTCTCCGGCTCATTGAGCTGGAATGAGATAGCGATCTACGTCTTGGAGAATGTCCAGACCCGCACCGAGGTGGCGAAGTTGCCGTCCACGGCCTCAATCCAAAGCTGATGGTTACCATTGGTGGGCGTGAGCCGCTTCTCCCGGGTGAGCACGATGGTTTCCTCTTGGCCCAGCGTAGCCTAATAGCTTCTGACTGCATATCGTCCACGAACTCGGTGACGACCACATTATCGCCCTCAACATCGGTGACGGTGTCCGTCTCAGCGAAGCTGCCGGTCTTATACCCCACAGTGTCCTGGCCGGAGATTGCCGGTGCGCTGTTGGTGCGCTTGAATGTGAGCCTCCGGTAGCTGGTGCCGCCCTCGTCGTCCGACGCCATGATTGTGATGGTGTTACGGAATTAGGGCTGAGCGTGTAAAGCTTCTCCGAGGTGATCATCACGCCGAGGGCCTCTCCCTTGGAGGCGTTGTTGATCATGCGGATGGTCTCGTCGTTGAGCTGTTCCGTCACGGTGAGGGTGTCGCCGTGGGCGTCATTGACAGTGTAGTCGTAAGTGAAGCCCAGGTTTTTATCTCCCAGGTTGCCGTCAACGCCGCTGATGGTGGGTTCTCTATATGCCACATTCCCCCCTCAGCGTGCAAGGCAACTCGCCGAACGGTTGGAAATCCATTACACACCAAAACATGGAAATTGGCTTGACATTGCGGAAATTGAACTCTCTGCTCTTGGGCGTCAGTGCATTGCGAAAAGCAGAATCCCCGACCTGCCGACTCTCCGTAGTTTGCTTGTTCCCTGGGCTTCTTCCAGAAACTCTGCCCAGCAGGGTATTGACTGGCATTACACTACTAATGATGCCAGAACGAAACTGAAACACCTTCACCCTACTATAGAGTTTTAGACTTTACAAAGCACTAGGGAACCGGCAGGGCAACAACTGCAGAGCCACTGGCAGCGTCCCGCAAGTTGATGACCACAGCCCACTGGGATAACAAACCCTGGCGGGACACTTTCTCTGCCTGTGGTTGGTTATGTGGTCAAAGTTGCCTGTCTCACATGCTCACCATAGGAAAACCTTCCAGATTTTCCTATAGCGAATTGCACCTGTGTTTATGAAAAGAGGAGCAAATCTATGTTGACGAAATATTCTGTATCCACGATATATGCCACTCTACGCTGGTTCCTCGCCTTGAGGCACATAAGCTTACCATTTCACTTATTCAGTGGCGCAAATTGGGAAATGATCCACTGGAGTGAAATAATGGGCGCGGTGCATGGATTTACTAATTTTTGGACCTCCATATACTTCCCCGCCCCTTCCAGCGCGGAAATTTTGACAGCCATATCCTGAGGCGGCGTTTCACCTTCCCCATTCCTGTATACATTTGCTAGAGTCTTGTCATAAAAGGCAGCGTAACGCATATAGTCCATAACCGCCAGATAATGGACCATGCACCAAGCCACAATTCCTGCCCTTGTCTGCTGATCCAGTGAACTTGTATTCATATAATCGGAAAGGATGAGATAAACCAACTCTGCTACTACTGCACCCACAGGCGTTTCCGCTCTTATTTTGACATTGCATGTATTTTTCTTAGTTTGCCAAAAAGATATATTGCCAGCAATTCCGGAATTTCGCCTTCTGTCCCACCAGATTCCCCATACAGTCATGATTTTGCCGAGCCATTTACCCCCTGCAGATTTATCCCCATAATCCATGTCAGCCGGAATCTCGCCTATGAGCTTTTCAACCCTTATATGTTTCTTCCAGGATATTGAGAAAAGTTGCTCAACATTATGAGTCGTCTCATCAGCTAAACGCTGACAATGGTACCGGTGCCACACCAGCTCACTCCTACAACTCGGGCAGAGATTCTCATTAAAGCGATTCGCCTTGATAGGTGCTTCATCGGATGATTTACCGCAATATGCACAGGCCGTCAGGCCATGTCTCATATCTGAAGAATTGGATTGTGGATCTTCCGCTCGAAATTCTGCCAAAAAGTCATTTAATTTCTGCCAATCTATCATCGGAACCTGCTCCTCACGCGGGGGGAGGTTCTGCTCCTTCGTCGGGAGGAGGTTCTGTACTTCCACCAATATCCACTCCTTGTGTGAAATAATTCAACTGCTTTACGCTGCACCACCTGATATAATCCGCCGCGATCTGTAAAATCCGGCGAAAATGCCGCTCAATGGACCATAGCAGTCCCATATCTTCGCAGCTGTCTTCAAAGATATAGAAGCAACTATCCCACGCAAACTTCGTACACTTACACATAGGTATCAAATGAGATAATACGCCGCGATAGCAACTGTCATCTTCATTTGGACCCCAGCATACTGCAATAGACAGCAGATGACAGTATTGCGGATAGAGCGTATACAGCATTTCGTGGATGACTGCCGCAAGGTACAGCAAATTAGGACGGATCAACTCTGGTATCTCAACACGTAATGATTGCTTTCGGGTATATTCTCGTTGGAAACAATTGTCAAAAGCGGGATTTTCCAAAGCATTCTGAAAATCATTCCAGCATTTTTTAGAAGTAATATATCCTGTTGTCAGTGCATGGAATTCAGCGGCAAGGCGCACCAGGCGTACTCCAGATTCATCGAAGATACATTTTTTCGGTTCTTCCTCTTTCACCAGTCTATATTCTCTCAATTGCCGGTAATAACGCCGGTCTACTACCTGTTCAGAAGCGCGCTTTACGACCAGCAGGGTTTCTTCGTCAGAGTCCAGCAACTGTTCAACCTGATAGTATTTGCCGCTTAATGTTATATACTGGCCTGGAAGGTATTTCAGCTGTAGATGTCCCGCCAGTGTTAAGCGGCTGACCCTGTGCCGCTCCCCCGTCTCGTCCAGATAGCACGCCTGGCGAAAGTACTTAAGAAAGGCGTTGCGAATCTCTTTGCTAATAATGTAAAAGAATCTTTCATGAACCATACTGCCCTTATACTCAGAATAATTCCGGCGAACCGTAATTTCGAGGTCCACTTCCGGCCTAAATGAGACATTATTTAAGAGCATCGCTACGATATCCGTGATAATAGCAACCGCACCGTTTGTTTCTGGTACCGGAGGTTCCTCACACGTCTTTACCGCTTGCGTAATTTCCCGCTCTGCAACTGGCTCCTTAAGTAGCCGCCGCAGGAGATGAAGATATATATTCCGCATGGAATTGACATACTCCGGGACAAACTGCGCGATATATTTGGAATCATATCGCATGGTATCGGCCTGGGATTTCATGAAGTCCCGAAGTAAATAGTTGGGAGACAGGATATGGACATACATCTTCTCCCGTGCTCTAGTAGCATACTGCCGTCCGGTTTCGTACAGATTGCAACAGGAATCTTCCACAACGATAAATTGCTCATCCTCCACGCTACTGGATATTCCGGAAATGCCGCACTGGATTTGCATATTCATCTTTCCTTGGTTGGCCGCCTGTGAGGTCTTTTGGCTGTACAGCTTGTAGTATTGCCCGATCACCCAGCCCATGTCGATCACCGGCATCCACTCATCCCCATACCAGACCGTATGAGGAAGGCGGTTCCTTCCGGCAACCTCCGCAATACCGACCTCCAGCCCCAGGAAACGCTTCGCAGGGTCCCAGATGCGGTTTGGTTCGCTTTCAACATCCCAGTATGCGGTCGCTGTTTCCTTGGCACCCACGGGTGTGGCACTTACATAGGTGAAATCCACGCTTAACAGGTGGGAAAACAGGTCCACCATACTTTCCGCATTCCAATCGCACAGAAGCCACGTACATTGATGGTGAATATGCTCTGCCAAAGCGATGACTGTTTCCTGGCCCCCCATGAGCATATTGGATGCTTCCAGGATAATGACGAAGCCGGTTTTCTGAAAAAATTCTTCCAGATCACCAAAGCTTTGTTCCAACCGAATATCATGGAACAGCATAATGCCTACATCCAGCCCCATCACAGGCTCCTTCAGTTCGGCAACGTTCCAAAGCCCCTTCAATCCTGGTACAGATTCCAGACCGCTGCACATCCATTTTATCAGATCTCCGGTATCTTCATCACCTGAAATTAGAATTAGGCCCCGTCTCCCCCGCATCAACGTTTGGGTCATGACGAAAAAGATACAAGCATCAATATCCCGAAAGAAAGGAGAGGCATAAAAGATATTTTTCTGCTGGATCAGCCGTGCTGCCATGTCCATATGTTCCAACTGGTTTCGGTCCACCAGATACTGGTATAATAACTCCTTTTCTGGGGCACAAATGTTCTGATAGCACATATCGGCAGAACGAAGAGCGGCCTTTTTGATGGAGTGGCTCCGCTCATACGTGCCCGTCATAGAGATATTCCACTTTCCGGCATATTGCTGGTATCCGGCGCGCAGCGTTGCAAGGTCCAAAGATTTGTTTGGCTTTCGCTGGTTTGACCGGACATCCGCCAGACTGAGGTAATGGTACGCCTCCAGCATACAGAAAAAGCCGGTAAAGGGAATCAGGTAGTAGGGTACAGATTCACAGATCGTCTTACCCGTGAAGCCGATTGCCAAGTCAAGAATAGCAAAGAGAATCATATTACAGCAAACGATGATCTGGAGATATTTCTTACCTTTTTCCCACCGGGGGGACAATTTTATCTTCCCGGTTCCTGGAGTTTCCACATAGATTCCGTTAATGACCGCGGCCAATCCAGGAAACATCTGCATAAGATGTTCTCCCCACCCCATCAAACGCCAACCGCGGCGGCATTGCGTAATCTTATACACGAGAATGTATGCTGTGATCACTGTTGGAATAGAAAAAATATTATACGGAACAAGGTATTTCAGAAGTCCAAGCATATTGGAAAACTGCTCGTTCAGAGAATTAATTTCATTGATAAACGTCTCCATTGCATTTCTCGCATCCACAGCTTTCAGGATAAACCCCACAAGCCTGTAGAACAGCAACATATAGAGCGAAGTGAACACAGGCCGAAATATCAGCATGAATTGGAACCGCTTGAATTCAATGCTTTCATCTTCCCTGGTATCTTTTCCCGGATAAAGTATCCAGGACCAAATGCCGCCCGCACCATATAGGAAATTGAATATATTTGCAGCCAATTTCAGCAGAGAATGGATGCTGGGTACCGCGCCTAATTTCTGAATTTCTTTGCAGATACCCACAGCCATTTTTTTCACAATGCCTATATGTACCACCTCTTACAACTGTAAGCTTTGCCGGAGTTAATCCCTCAACGGACAAATCCGGCAAGCATTGCTCTCAAGAGCAATCCTACGGCTAGGTGCAGTATCTCCGGGCCTTAACCGCCACTCAGCCATCTGGTCTGCAAAAAATTCCCTTTCGCAGGTCTCCAATTGCTATTACGGTTTCTTGTCGTTGAGGTCCCGCAGCGATGGTGTTCTATGGATTTCAAATCCGGAAATGAAATCAAATATGACATTCATGGTCTGTCCACTGTTGTTGATACTACAAGTTTTCCTGCGGTCCTTTATCGGGAGCCAATAGTATTCCACTTGCTCCGGGTCTTTTTTGAAGTCAACATCCGGCAGCAGCATGGTCTGACCAGTTGTGTACTCATCCTCACCCAGCATACGCTCCAACTGACCGCACACACTGGCCGCATTTTTCTGGGTCGCCTTGTGATGCATCAAATGGCATTTTGCGCGAACCAGTTCCTCCTTTATTTCCTGTTGCCGCTCCAACAGTCTCCAGTGATACCGATACTGCGCAATTGCCCCCATGACAGCCGACATATTTTCACGTTTCTTTGCCTGTTCTTTCATTTCATCATTCAAAAAGGCTTTGTACCCAACGTCATACGAGAAAAAGTATGAAATATGAGGGACCCGGGAGAGCAGGAAATAGACCAGTAAAGAAATCAATAATACCGAAGTGAAAAAAGCCGACCCACTATATACGCCTTCCCATGGCAACATCTTTTGGATCAAATCCGCGCCAAATGTCCCGAAAGTAAGACCCTCTGCTAACGCAAGGACCATTCTGATTAGGAATTTTTCTGAGTGTTCCGGTTGCAGCTTCGATTGCTGGCGTAGCTGCTCTTCCTTCTGCAGCAACTTTTCCGCAGTTTTTTTCGGGTTGTTCTCGTCCTGACGCTTGAGGCAAATCATTTGCAACGCCTCTTTCAACTCTGCTTGGGCGCTGGCTACGCCGGCTTCATCCAACAGAACATCCCTGTTTTGGCGCACCAGCGGCATAGGGTTAGATATCCATTGATCTAATCCCTCTTGAAATGAATAAATATGCCGGTAGAACCACTGACGGTTATCTCTCAGCTTAATATCCAGACTGAGGGGTTGCATAAAATCTTTGAATATGATTTCCTGCCATTTGCTAGTCCCTATGTTCCGCATATAATCCGGTATTGGGGGTGGATCATTGGGCCGCATATAGCTGACCCGCTCATGCTCTGTCACGTAATGCCGCTCGATTTCCTTCTGAATTTGCTCTCCCAGTTCCTTGTTTTGTTGGCTGAGTTGGCCGACATAAGCAGCCAAACACTTCCGGTCTAATTGGATTCGAAGGTGGTAAAGGAAGTCTCCGCTCATAAGTGATGGTGGAATGTCGTTGCAGGCCAGAATCAGCAGCATGCAGCAAAGGTGCAATTCCTCCTGACGGCGCTGCATTCCACCCTCTGGCGAAATCTCTGTCCAACACATCCGCAGGGAAGGGATTGTTGTGATGAAAGTATGCACCCGCTGCTGGGTCCAATGTACGCTCTCCGGGTTATCCTTTTCCGTTTCTTTTACCCAGATCATCGGACGGGCAAAGCAATCGTCCCCCTGAGGGACATATACATTTTTTCCCCAACAGCCGATATACCATACCTCTCTAGGAAGAAAGCCAGTCAGCGAAAAGGCGTTATTTGAATTTTGGTCAAAAATCTTTTGGAGCAGCTCACTCCAACCAGGTCGTATATACTCCGGCGAGATCGGTGTTACCTGCTCCGCCTTCCCAAGCCGGCCATCAAAGAGAACCAGTTTCCAATCCCGCAGATGCTCTGTCGCCAGATTAATCTCCTGTATGGCAGACTCACACTGACCGCTAAAGCTCTGCTTGACCATTTTATTCTGCATTTCCGCAAAGGAAAACAGAAAATCAAAATTTTCCAGATGGATGCCAGCTTTGTCTTTATCCACGTTCCAATATAGGATAAAAGTAAACATCTCTATTCCTCGCGCCTGATGTTACGTTCAGTAAGCATACTGGTGTAACGCTCGAAAAAGTTTTCCAGTTCTTCCTTGAGCTGGTCATCGGAAACAAAACAAGAGAGATTATCACACGTCTGACGGCTCCAATCCTTCATTCGCTCCAGGTAGGCCGCTTCCCGGCTCATACCTGCCCGCATACCACTACATTCTGAGATGATTTTCTCTACGGCAGCCGCAAGCTGCCAGCGCTGGCTGTCACTGCGCTCACCATAGTAAAGTTCCGCCTGGTAGATCGGGATAATATCATACGGTGAAGATGTATCATTCTTCTGATTCATCCGGAAAATGATTTGGTAGCTGTCATCACCCTTTTTCCTCGCTTCATAAATCTCGCGATCCATCCCCTTACACAATTCTGTACACCAATAGGGATTTCCGTAAAGGTGCAGATGGCAGTCATACAAGCGGCCAAAGTTTCCGTTCCGCTTTCCATCAAGAGTGAACATGTACTTCGTTTTCCCACCCGATTTAAGTATTTTTCCACTCAGCCATGCATATAACAGCGCTACCGCAATATGATGTTCTTGTTCCTCCTGGTAGGAACGACTGGGGTCCGGCATATAGTTCAAATTGTGCCAATTGCGATCTGTATGAGGTGTGACGGCCTTGCTTTCCTCCCCTTCCATTTTCCCCATATTCCCCAGAACATCCAGGTAAGATTGAAAAGCACGTCCTCTTACCGTCGTATTTTCAGTAACACCATGCAAATAATCCAGAAGTTCATACGGCTCCAGGCCAACAAAGGAGCGATAGAACAAAACTTCTTGCTTCCTGCAGTACGAGCTGTCCGCTACGGCGTCCTTCTCATCCAGCCACTTTACCACATTCCGATAGATGCCCGTCAACTCTTTCAGGCTGCTGTGATAGCAGCACAACGAGATGCCGGTATTCATGTCGAGCCGCTGAAAATACTTAAGGTAAGGTGCAACCAGCGTCTCCATGACGTTCTCAATCCTGCGCTCGTAGCCCTGCTCCGGCAGCGTCCGGTCATAGCGGCACTCCTCCTCCTTCCCGATGGCTGTTAGGATATCCATATCCAGGATCTCCTTGCCAATTTCTTCACGGACAACTCCCTTGCGCCAAAAGCCTTTGATCTTGTTGGCACATTCCCGCGTTCCCATTTTACTTGGCTCAAGTCCGTTACTGTGCATCAGCTGAAATACTTCATAAGATACTGCCGATATAGCTCCTATATCATAGCTTTTCCGCTGGCTCAGTTCCGTATGGAGTTTCTCCCGGCAGACTTTGTCCGCACAGACATAGGCGCGGTTTGTCCCCCGATTCTCATCGAGTTTTTGCTCCGTCACCTCAATATCTGCGTCAAATTCATCCAAAATCCGCTCATAACTGTCATAAAATTCCTCATAGCACTGCACAATTCTTTTGATATAGTCCTCGCAGGACGCGAGGAAAAAATCGACCAGCTGTTCTGTATACTCCTTACCCATTAATTGCTGCATTTCTTCAAACTTTTTTCTCAATTTGTAGCCTTCATCGTAGCTTAGAGCCTTTTTGTCATTAGGTTGAAACGGAGAGTTTAAGTTGTTGGATTCCCGCGGCCTTCTTCGGCGAATGATGAGTTCTTTCAGCGTCTGATACAAGAAGTAGCGAACAGAGTTCGGGTGAAAAAACTGTCCATTCTCATTTACCAACCAGTATTCAAGATAACAGGAGAGCAGGTTATTTCTTCCATCCACATTGTCCCAAAAATGCAGATGGAACAGTCGGCTGTTTCCCATCAAAATATCTTTATTTTTTCCCAAGTCGCTCCGCATTCTGGGCCAGAGACGATCTGCATTCTTCGCGTTGCGGTATCGTTCCTTGTTTCTATCCGCACTAGGGAAAATAGTCCGTTCTCCTTCTGTGCGAACAAGCGCCGTCTTAAAAGCATCCAAAACGTTTTCTCCGCCCTGCGCCTGATAATCCTGCATCATCTTGGAGATCTCTTTTGCGGCTTCGGCTTCCAGCGCGTCCAGGTAGAGTTTCCATGGATACTCAGAATTTTGTTTTTTACACTCTAAGCGGATAAAACTCGCCAATTGGTCGGACAAATCAGCCTGGTCCACTGCACTAATATAGTATTCGCCCCGATCAAAATAGCCGTTGTTTCGCAATCCGCCACGCTTGTTGCGTTTGCTGTTCTTCCTGGCCGCCCGATACTCCAAATCGTACTTCTGCCACTCCTTCTCCATGGTATCCTTCGCCCAGAGGAGGCCAAAATAATAGGACAGGTCCTCATACGGATAGATCAATCTGCCGCAACCGATGCCGCCAAAACGCCGGAGCCAGTTTTCCTGACACTCCTGCCCAAGCATACTGGTATGACGTAGCGCATTGTCCTCCCGTGAGTTATTGCGGCCTTGTATAGGACTGCATGCCTGCATATATACAGCATCTGCCACAATATCCCGCAAGTCGGCAAAGGACCGGACGCGCCTGGAATTTTTGTTCGTCATGCCGAAGAGATAGCAGTAATCATAGGTAAAGCCAATATTGTCCGAGTCGATTCCTTGCAAAGTGTAGTGCATACGCGGGGCGGAGACAGGCGCATCGGCACTACGCATAAACGAACTGAGTTCTTTAATCGCCGCATATGCATTGGCATCTAGGCTTTTTCGCTCTAACGTAGAATCACAGCTAGTATAAAATGCGCTGGAGAGGATAAAAAATCCTTTACATATGGCCAGATCATCGCCCTGCTCTCTTTGCACGAAATGGTTTATATACATTGCCAAAGGTAATATAATCCCAGATCCTGTTCCACCAGCAAGGGAACTAATGATATAAAATCGTGTTTGCTGTGAGCTTTCAGCGTCCGTAATCCGGTTAAGCTCAAATATAACGTCGTCTAACTGGCTGAGCCTGCCGTCACGGATGCAGTATTCGAAAGCCAGACGGGAGATGGACCGCTGCTGGCCTGCGCCCTCAGTCATGGATTTATTGCTGAAGGCGGCATTGGATGGATACCAGTCGTCGATACTCGTATCACCGATTATATCCCGGCATTTACCAACTGTCATATTCTCCGTTAGCAAAATCCGCTCGCCGCAGAATCCGTCGTTATACAGCGCCCGCAGCGAATTGACATCTGTATCAATTGCAACGAAGCGAATATTTCCCATTTCCTGGCTCCTGCCGGTTGGAAGATCGTTTCTCTGCGTTTCTTTTAATGAGGCTACCTGCCGTTCCACTTCGGCACATATTTGAGAGCCTACTCCGCCTACACCAATAATTACGGATGGTGCAGTTGCCATACTCTATCCCTCCTACCGTTTATATTCTGGTACGATGATCTGAAGTTCCCATCTGGCAAGTCCTTCCAAGTTCATAATTTCCAACTGCTGGTCCGCGGTTATTTCTGTAGAAAGCTGACAATTGTCTTGCGTTACTGGCTGCCCACCGATTTGGATGCGAGGGTCATTTACGCCGGGACGCATCTTACTTAATTTCGTCAGTTCCCAATTATCGTATTTTACTCTGTGAATGTACAAATCAATTTCCAAATTATTATTCTTTATTCGCTCACGAATATGGGCATAACGCGTCCGGAAGGGAGACGCCCGAAACGCCAGCCATTGCCAAAATCCCCAAAGGACCCGAAACCCATTTTCCTCTCCATTGACCAGTTCAAATCTAAATTCTGTTTTTCGGGGGATATAATCCTCTCGCGATGAATTGAAGGGCAGGACAATCCAGCCAATCCAAACTATGAGACAAAAAGCCAAAATACCGGCGGCAGAAAAAACAGCTACTACTGCACCGCGCGGGAAAGCCTTGACCGGGATGGAGAACTGATATTCGATGCTGGAGGGGTTGTTCCATTTTGTATAAGAAAAGACTATTTTAGCCCGGACCACAGTATCATCCTCCAGCAGTTGCCAAAAGGAGGGCCTGCTAATATTAATATTTCCATTTATCAGCATAAGGTTATCCGATAATGGGGATTCTTCCACTTTGAGACTTATTTCCGCTCTCTCCAACTGTCCCAGTGTTAACTCCACACCATCACAGGAATAAGAGATTGGAATATCCGCCCCATGCAAAAATAATGACCCAATATTAAACTGTGGACTGCCCACCTCAGGCTCAACACTCAGTTTGTGCCCCACGGAAACAATGTTTACCAGGATTTTCGTTTTCCCGGTCGTTGCAGGTGTTCGGCCGTCGCTGTATTCCCGTTCGATGGATAAAGTAAAGGTTTCCTGCGGTTCAATTTGATGACTGCTAGGTTCTTTTAAGGAGATAGGCATATGTAGCCTGCCGTCAGGATAATATTCGCACTTTTCCGTATCCACATTAAAATAGCGGCTTGTACAGACAGGAGGCAAAAAACGTTCCCATTTCCCATCGCCGGTAAAAATATCGCCGCCATTACGATCGCTGATTTGGACACGAAGAACTGCGTTGCCTAACTCATCTAAAATCAAATTTGTATCCAACGCTCGAACAGACAACTCCACATTGGGTTCGCCAATCACTCCGAGCGGAATATCCAGTCTGCCATTATTTAATCCAATTTTATTGGTAATGGTCAGATAGCCGTAATCTCCCTTTTCCAATGTTCCGGAATAGGTATAGACACCTGTTTCCTGATTTAGTTCGCCAATTAGGGACCGTCCGTTGACGGACACCTCGACTTGATCTGTTTTTAGCATAACGGACGTCTGTGATTTTAACGGTTTCCCTGCCATGTCCAGATATTCAATAGTGACATGGATGCTGCCCTCAACAAAATGAGACTTTGAACTTTCCTCATAGATGTAGGGCACATCATCATTTTGCTGAATCGTAATACGCTGCGTTACTGCCGGTTCATAGTAAATCTGGAAACGACCGTTAGATGGCACAGTGACAAACTTGTTCGCCCCGGATGGCACAGCATAACCTAAGACCAATCCTGACAATTCGGTTGTTTTGATCCAATCGGAGTGAAGCGTCTCGGGACTATTCCAATGATCCACAGGATTTTTTCTTGTATTATGGATGGCGGTTTTACCCTCCGGATCATATCCGCACTGTTTTGAGTTCCAATCGGCAAAAAATTCTTCCGCATTGGGTTCATCTTGCAGAAAAACCGTCATGCTCTTGAGTGGGATGTCTATTTTATCTATACCACTCACAGCAACACGGTGGTAAATGCTGTTAATCACATCAGTGATCTGCTGCGTAATATTATCGGAGTCCCTGCAGATCTCAACTTGTGCATGCTGCGGCAAACACCTATCACCTTTCCCAATTGGAATATATTTAATTTGAAGCGAAGGATTTGCAGACACAATAGCGCCAAACGCACTGTTAACTTCCTCCTGGGTCATATCTGGGCCTGTGCCTTCCCCTGACTTAAAATTTCCGTCAGAAATTACAATCAGACAGCAATCTTTTCCCATCTCTCTTTTTAGGTCATCTGAAGCCATCTTAATGTTTTCATAGGGAGTCTTTCCGTGATAATCCATCTCGTCCAGGGTCTGGCACAGACGGTCATATTCACCCTCCATGCCAATATGAATGTCAACCGGCGGATCAACGCTGAGTGGATACAGCTTCAATATATCGCCCGCATCCATCATTGCCGCCAAAGCCCTAACTGCATAGTCCGCTTCGACCCACCGGGTTGTATACTGCCCGATGCTTTCGCCGGGGTCATCCCGTACCATGGACGTAGAGTTGTCAAAAATGACCGCAATGACCTTTGACTTCTCAATACATTCCTCCGTTGCATATCCGGTGTTCAACGGCAGCAATACAAGTGCTAAAACAAAGAGAAATATCCATTGTGCGGTTCGTTTCATAAGACACCTTCTCTAATCAAAAATTCCTGTGGTGTGCTAAAGCACAAAATATGGTACTATACTCAAAATGAGCAAATTCAAAAAATGCACAAAAGTTCCCTGAAAAGATGGATACCAGTGGAGAGGGGAACACGAAAGGCAGACAGGGACAGGAAGAAGAAATGGGCAAGGGTAAGGAGCACCAGCAGGCGGTCAATCGCCTTGGCGGAGCGAACCATAAAGGATTTGAGGCCCAAGTACATTTTATGCTGCTTGAACATGACCTCAATTTTCCAGCGGCGGGTGTAATGGGACAAAATCTTCTCATCCGAAAAATCTGTGTCTGAGCAGAGGAATAGGCGCAGGGCCAGCTCATTTTTGAATGAGTTTTTGGGGTAGGAGAGCAGGACTGCCGCATGGCCGATCCCATTGAGCGTCCCCTCATAACGGTGAACCCAGTACTCGTGGCCGCCCACTTTAACCAGGTGGTATTGACCGTTTGGGAGACTGGCGGCGTACTTGCTTGCGGGGCAGCGCTTTCCATTGGGATAAAGAATGCGGTTCGATTTCAGTGCTCCAATCATAGTGAGGCCTTTTTCCATGACCTTATCCCACAGACGTTGGCAGGTATACCAGCTGTCCATCAGGGCAATGATGGGGACGTTGGTTTCCGGCAGATTATCAAGGAGCTGAACCGACGTGTCGATTTTAGAGCCGTTTTTTGGGCAACAGCGGCGCAGTTCATAACAAAGAGCGGTATTTCCTGTGTTGATATGCGCGCCGAATATTTGATACCCAAAGACCTGCTTCCTCTCCAGATGAGAGTAATGCCAACCGGTTCCCTCCATGGGATGTTTCGCCTTTGAGGAAGGTTTCTTTTTCTCCACTACGGTGTCGTCTATGCTGAGATAAATTGGCGTGCCACACTCCGCCGCCAGCTGTGAAACAGTCTGGAACTCCTCCTGCCTCTGTTTCTCTGAAACCTTTGCCTCATCCCATTTGCCTGTGGACAGAAAATACCCATAGGTGGTTCGGCAGCATTGGCCCAGTTCGGCAAAGTCTGTGGTTCTGCTTTGATTCCCCTTCAGTGCCAGCCCTATGAGCATATCCCCCAGCCGGCGCTGCGGCACCGAACTCAACAATTTCTGAAAGCCGTACCGAAAAAAGAACTTGCCTATTTCCGCTTTCCCTGCTATTATGTTTACTATAAGGCTTCCCTCTTTTGTGGTCTTGTGGTGACGGCTCATCCCACATCTTACCACTTTTGAGGGAGCCTTTGTTTATTTTGCGAATTTGCTCATTTAGAGTAATATAAATGAGCAAAACTGAAAGATGCACAAATCTGTTCGCTTGCTAAAGACATATAGCCTAATATTCAAATTTTTTGCCTCTATGTGGAAAACAGAGCCAGAGGATTTTTATGCATATCGTGAACTTGCTCATTTATAGTATGGTACATATACTTTGCGTTTGATTCGATACAACTTTTATTTTTAGCCCAGACCGGTCTACGTTTTTCGGAAAAATCTGCCGATTGGGCATTTCCCCGCTTTTCAAGCATGCCCCATACTAGATGGCAACAACTGTACATTTGACAATTTTCGACATTAGTATTAGTTTAACACAAAATTCAAAAGGACTCTATGGCAAAGTTGTCACACATTATGTAAATTTTACCGTCCTCTGAAAATATTAATTTTACAACAATAAGCGAATTTGCACAAAACATCGGATTTCCTTTGCTTATCATGTCATATCGGCGGAAGTTGCCACATATAATGGATTGCCTGCATCACAATAAGGGCAGGACAAATTATTGATCATAAAGCGGAGGTATACGACATGCAAAGAGTTATGAAAAGAGTGCTTGCGCTCACCACAGCGTTAACTATCATGCTCTCCGTTGGGGCAGTTTCACTCAGAGGGCTGCGGCTCCCGTTCACGAAAGGGCACACCGCACTCATGATTTTGGCCGATGATTGGGATGAAGGAACATCCCGGGATTAAGATCATATTCTCAAGGAAGCACTAAATAATGTCTACTGAACAAACCGCGCTGCGGTTTATTCGCGGGCCGCAGGCCCGCAATTCCGATCAAATGGCTGTAATCAGCCATTTGATCGGAATTCAGGCATTGTTACAATGCATATTCCTACCTCAGCATCATGATGCTGAGGTAGGAGGTGCAAGGTTTTTGGGCAGGATCGCCCAAAAACCTTGCACTTGAACAAAGCTGAAAGCCTTGGCCTTCAGCTTTGTTCAGTACGCATTAAATTAGAAATGGACGGTACACCGCTGGTATTTGGCCTCCGGGAACACTTCTCCCACAGCCTCCAGCATACCAAGACACTTGTCCCCAACCACCAGCTTGACTCCGTCCAGGCCGCGGCCTCGCAGCCATTGGAAGAAATTAACCCAGCTGGCCTTGTCCTCTTTCATACCCTCAGCGGCGCCAAGAACTTCACGGTACCCGTCCTCATTTACCGCAATCGCCACCAGAACGGCTACATTCTCATACTCTCCGCCCCAGTTCCGCCGCAGATAGATTCCGTCCACATAGACATATGGATAGCGTCCGCCCTGTAAAGGCCGGCTGCGCCAATCCTCAATGTGGACATACGCTTTTTTGTTCAGCTCGCTGATGGTCGCTGGGGACACTTTGCTTCCCCACAGCGCCTCCGTGATATCCTCTACTCTGCGCACCGAGACACCAGCCAGGTACATTTCGATAAGGGCTTCCTCCACACTGCTTTCACGCCGGCGATACCGCTCGATAATGGCCGTTTCAAAAGAGACTCCCTTCAGGCGGGGCACATGGAGCGTAACATCGCCGGAGGTGGTGGTAAGGTTTCGGCTGTAGTGACCACTGCGGTACCCCTGGCGAGCCTCATTCCGCTCATACCGGGCTGCCTGAGTCAGTTTCTCCGCCTCCTGCTCCAGCAGCGCATTCAGCGTTTCTTCCACGCTCCCGCGAACCAGCTCCTTAAGTTGACCCTTGATTACTTCTTCATTTAGCTGTACAATCTTCTCTGACATGGTTTGCTCTCTCCTCTCGGAATGGTGTGTTGCTGCTTCATTCTACCAGAGGGCTGCAAACCTTGTCTTTTTTATTTGCGCAACTTATTGTACCTTATCTTTGCAGATACGACACCTCTTTTATATTTCTTGAGGGCTTCGACAAGTTGGCGTTGCCTCTCTATTCTCATGTCAATCTTATTGAAAAAAGAGGTTATTCGGGCTTGTTCCTGTGCTGACGGAATATTGATAGGCATCGAAAAAAAGGTGTCATCCTTGATACTTACTCTATCATGCCTTGCTCCACTGTCACCTGTCATATAGATATATCTGTGCCATGCTGTCGAGCGGAAATACCACTCAAAGTACAGAGGATTAATCTCGCACTTTGCTCTAAAGCACAAGTACAATGGAGATACAATACCAGCCTCAGCATATTTGTAGCTACTTATTGGGCCATATGGCGCATCTGTAGACTTCCGAGGATTATATACGAAATCGGTTTGCTCAATAATGTAATAGCCGCTGGTGTTCTCACTATTGGCAATATCTTTGTCAAAATATTCTCGCTGAGGAATCAATCCTTGCTTGGCTGAATTACAGATTACATTCGTGATTATCCCATCAATATTTTTTTGAGTAACCTTTGCAAAAAAAGAGGATAGAGTTGAGGCACACCACTCCCCCTCAAACCCCGGAAACCGCAGCTTCGGGACATTCACCTTTTGACCGTTACTTGAGGATACATTTGCCATCATTATCTGCCCTCCACTTCAAAGGGGAAGTCCAGCCCCAACTCGTCAAAGTAAGGCTTCAGTTCCGCATCAATCCCCCTAATCTCCGCTTGCAGTCTGCGGATTTCCGCCGCTACTTCATTGAGGTCGATTTCTTCCTCCGGTTCAAAGGTATCTACATAGCGGGGAATATTGAGGTTGAACCCGTTATCTTCAATCTCGGCCATAGTCGCAACATGGGCAAACTTGTCCACATCTTCCCGGCGCTCATATGTTTCAACGATTTTGTCAATATCGCACTCCCTGAGAATATTCTGATTTTTCCCCGCTTCAAAATCTCTGGAAGCGTCAATAAAAAGGATGTTATCAGAGTTTCCACTGCGCTCCCGTTTCAGCACCAGGACGCAGACAGGGATGCCGGTGCCAAAGAAAAGATTGGCAGGAAGCCCAATGACCGCATCCAGCACATTCAGCTTCTGAATCAGGTATTTGCGAATGGTTTCTTCGGCCGCCCCACGGAACAGAACACCATGCGGCAATAGGACAACAGCACGTCCGTCTTCGTCCATATGATGCACCATGTGCTGGACAAAGGCAAAATCAGCTTTGCTTTTCGGGGCGAGTTTGCCATACTCATTGAAGCGTTCGTCCTCCATAAAGTGAGCATCCGCAGACCAGTTTGCAGAATACGGAGGATTTGCCACTTGAACGCGGAAGCGCATATCACCAAAGTAGTCATGCTCCAAAGTATCGCCGTTGTAGATGTTAAAATTGCGATAGGGAATCCCACGCAAAATCATATTCATCCGGGCGAGGTTGTAAGTAGTGGAGGTCAATTCCTGTCCATAGTAGTTGCGCACATTCGCATAGTTTTTCAGCCGCAGCAACAGCGATCCAGAGCCGCAGGTTGGGTCGGCGGCATCCTTTACATCGGTCAGGCCAAGGCAGGCAAGACGACACAGCAATTCCGCTGGACCTGACGGTGTATAGAACTCCCCGGCTTTTTTACCGGCGGTTGCCGCAAACTGCCCAATCAGATATTCATAGGCATTTCCCAGCACATCTATCTTTGTGTTTTCCACATCAAAGTTGATCTCGTCTAAGGCGGCGATAATTTTTGCCATGACAGAACTTCTATCCTTGACTGTATGGCCGAGTTTTGCTGAATCAAGCTGCATATCGGAAAACAGGCCCTCGAAATCCTCTTGAGAGTCGTTTCCTATGGTAGATTCCATCAGCGCATTGATTGCCTTTTGCAGAAATTCAATGTCAAAAGAGCGGTTTTCAACCATATTTACCATCTTGCGGAAAAGATACTGCGGTTCAATGACATAGCCAAGGTCGCGCAGGGCTTCCTCAACAACGGCCTGCTGGTAATCAGCTTCCGCCCATGCGGATTCATAGTCAATGCCGTCATCCTTCAAAAGGTTAGCCATATACTTTTCCGTTCGGTCAGAGAGGTAGTAATAGAAGATCATGCCCAGAATATAATTCTTGAACTCGTATGCCTCCATATTCCCTCTGAGGGCGTTTGCCATTGCCCAAAGTTTATTGCAAAGCTCTTTCTGATGAGCCTGAATCGAATTGTCCATGTTAAGCCCCCCTCATTGATATTTCTCTGTATGCCGCCTGATGAAGTCCACAATTCTGTTTACCAGAGAGCGCTTTTTCAACAACGGCATCGGCTGCTGGATACGGTCGCGGATGTTTCCGGCATCCATTGTCCCGGAAAACTCGTATTCCGAAATGATGTCGGTGAGCATACCGGGGTCGATTTCTTCTTCCGAAGCAAAGGCAACAATCTCTTTCTGCTTTTCGGCATTCTCGAAAGCGTTATAGGCGGCATCAATTTCATCTGCACTGGCAAGGCCCTCGACTACATTATCGAGGAAGGATTGCAGAATTTCTACCTTGCGGAGCAGTTGGGGATTGTCTGTCCGGCTAAGTTCTTCCTTAATGTGCTGAATATCATAATCCTTCTGCTTGGCATCTTCAAAGTGAATATTCCGAATCAGGTTCATAATGTAAGCGACATTGATTCGGTCACTCTCCATCAACTCAATACAGAAGTCAACATCACTGAGGACGGAAACTACTTCTCGCTCTCCCTTCTGTCTGGCGTACAGCATCAGGTATTTGCTTTTATAGTCTTGATATTCTTGTTCAGACATCATCAGGGCGCTTTGGTCGAAGCTAAACTCAATGAAAGTCTGCAAGGATTGGAGATACTTGGTCAATTCACGGAAAGTCACAACAAAGAGTTTTTGGTCGTCCTCACTCTGCATGGTATCAACAGAGGACGGTTGTTGGGCAATCTCTTTCAGCTTTATAACCATCTCATTGAACTTTTCGACAAAATAATCATAGCCGGGGACGATAATGCCGTTGGTATCATGGCTCTTTGAAAAGAGTGTAAGTGCATCGTCCGTCTGTTTCTTCAAATTACGGTAGCAAATAATAATTCCAAAAGGCTTGGTTTCTTTCTCTACACGGTTAGTTCGGGAGTAGGCTTGAAGAAGATCATGGTATTTCAAATCCTTATCCACATAAAGAACGGACAACTGTTTGCTGTCAAATCCGGTAAGAAACATATTGACAACAAGCAGAATATCTAAAGGCTTTGTTTTCTTGCCTTTCACACGGTCGGAAACATCTTTGTGATATGCCGAGAATGTTTCAGTAGAAAAATTGGTGCTGTATTTCTCGTTATAATCGCTGATGATCCGCTCAAGTGCATCCCGGCTATGCTCGTCCTTACCCTCTGCATCTTCATTCTGTCCGTAAGAAAAAATCCCGGTAATATTGAGATCATGCTTGATCCGTTTGAAGATGTCGTAGTATTTTACAAGGGCTTCTATTGAGGAAACCGCAAAGATAGCGGTGTACTGGCCATTGCGCGTTTTCGACTTGTGGTTCTGAACGATATGATTGGCGATAAGGGACATACGCTCATCAGAAAGATACAATTCCCCCACATCAATCGCATTGGCAAGAGTGGGATCGTCCCAATCAAAATCACCTTCCATAGTCTTGATATACTCCACATGGAAACCGAGAACATTGTTGTCAAAGATGGCGTCTTTGATTAGGTAATTATGTACGCATTCGCCGAACAGCATTTCGGTTGTCTGTGTGATTTTTCCTTCAACTTTCCCGTTTACTTCAAATCGGGGCGTTCCTGTAAACCCAAAAAATTGCGCCTTATTGAAATGCCGCACGATATCCTTGTGCATATCGCCGAACTGACTGCGGTGGCACTCGTCAATGATGAAAACAACCTTCTCGTCCCGATAAGCATCCATGACCTTCACATATTGCGGACGCTTGACCGCATTTGCCATTTTCTGCATAGTGGTGACAATAAGCTGCCGGTTTTTATCCTGCATCTGCTTTACAAGGACATCCGTCCGGTCAGTGGCATCGACTGAACCTTTCTCGAATTTGTTAAATTCTTCTGTTGTCTGAGAGTCCAGGTCTTTCCGGTCAACAAGGAAAATGACCTTTTTGATGTTCGGATTTGCGGCAAGTATCTGAGCGGTCTTAAAAGAGGTCAGTGTTTTCCCCGCCCCGGTCGTGTGCCATACATAGGCGTTTCGGTTTGTGAGCGTTGCCTGACGGACAAGTGCCTCGACTGCGTAAACCTGATAGGGGCGCATAACCATCAGCAGTTTATCCGTATCGTTCAGAATCGTGTATCTGGTGAGCATTTTGATAATGTGATCCCGCGCAAGAAAAGAAATAGAAAACTCCTTCAGGTTGGTGATGCGCACATTATCAAAATCAGTCCAGAAGAACGCAAGGCTGTGAAGTAAGTCCCGGTCTGAATTTGCAAAGTATTTGGTGTCAACGCCATTAGATACAACAAATATCTGAATAAAATGATACAGCCCGTTGTAGGAATGTTTTTTATAGCGCATAACCTGATTAACCGCCTCTCGGATGTCAATCCCTCTGCGTTTGAGTTCCACTTGAATCAGTGGAAGCCCGTTCACAAGAATTGTGACATCATAACGGTTCACATATTTGCCGACAACCGTTGTCTGATTCGTCACCTGGAAAATATTTTTGGTATGGTCGGCATCAAAAAAGGCAAGATAAACCTTTGTTCCATCTTCCCGTTCCAAGACAAATTTATCTCGGAGGATTTTCGCACTTTGGAAAACAGACTTGCCAAGCATATGGTTAAAAACCCGCTCCCACTCTTTTTCAATCAAAGGACTGTTCAGCTTATCAGCATTGAAAGCCTCAAACTGCACCTTGAAGTTCTCCAGCAAGGCATCGTAGTCAGGAATGGACACAGAGGAATAACCTTGGTTATTCAGTTGCTCAACGAATTGGGCTTCAAGTGCTGCCTCGCTTTGGTAAGCCATATCTTCATCTCCATTACTTGAGGATTTTTTAGGGCGCTGTTTATACACTGTTTCAAGCCAACGCTTCAACAGCCATGTCTGCAAGCACACCTATACAGATTAAATTATACACCAGTTGTTCCCGGAAAACAATTGATTTTCCCAAAGTTCTACGAATTTCCGCCATAGCTGGTAGGATAAGAAACAATCGGAAGCACAACACTTCATTCCGAGAGAGAGTTGATGCCATGAGCAGCGTTCAAGCAATACAAAAGGACAGCACCTTGTGGGCACTGTCCTCTACTTGTTCGAGCATAAATCAATCCGCTAACTTTTGGGTGAAAATATCCTTGACAAATCCCATCTTGGTTCTCGATAGATACGCTTTCCCCGGCTCGCTCGTCATCATGGGAAAGCCTTTCGTAAAGGGCTGTGAGTTTGTCTTTCTCTGTCTGTTTCTTCATAGTGTGTAACCTCCTTTTTGAGAATGTTCACTTCTCTCAACCCTTATTATAGTTATCCGTTCGGGTCTGTGACAACATAGCTGCTGTGCATTTGCATAAGCGACGGTTTGACGAAAAACCTTGTCTTGCCGCTGCCGGAACCGCCGATCACAAGGATATTTTTGTTTCTTGCATATTTCGGCTGCTTCGGGCGGCTGTTCATGGTGAGCCGTTCCGTCTGTGTCAATGGGATATTGTTCTCAAATACCGGGTCTGTGTACGGCTTTATATCGTCGGCGGTTCCCCAACGCGCGGAACCGTACTCAATGCCTTTGCGGTATTTCTTCGCGTTCTTGCCTTTTAGGTAAACGGCAAGCCGGATAATCACCGCCCCGGCAACGCCGATCAGCAGGTCAGCGGGGTGGAAGCTGGGCGCGGCACTGGCAAAGGCGGCTGTGAAGCCCTCCCCAAGATGTAAAATCTTTTGGCTTGCGTCTATGCCGGGGGAAAGCCGGACAGCCGCGCCCACCTTGTCGAACAGGTACACAAAGAGCAGATACGGGAGATTGAGAATAAGCAGCTTTTTGATTTCCGGCTTCATAGCGATACCTCCCTGTCCTTGTGTTTGGTCTGCTGGCGGCTGGCGTTCAGCTCCTTTGCCTTTTCCCGGAAAGCGGCTAATGCCTTTCGGATTGAGGGCTTTTTATCCTGCGTCAGCTTCTTTGCGGAAAACTCCTTGAAAGCGGCGGTCAGCGCGTCCGCGTCCCTGCCCTTGAAGAATACAAGGTAGCGGGGCGGGGTTTCCGTCGCGTCCTTTTTCATCGCAAAGTCGATACCATATTTTTTCGCTGTACTCTCAAAGGCTTTGATGTTGTCCTTTGTGATCTCAATGTTGGAAACGCCTGTATTCTGCTTCATAAGCTGCTTTAGGGTCTGCTTCCCGTGGGGGATTGCCTGTCTGTCAAGCTCTTTCTTTGCCTGTGAGAGCAGCTTTTTGATTGCCTTTTGCAGCACTTCGGCGGTCAGCTTCCCGGTCTTGATATACAGGGCAACGGTTTTTTCGTTGATTTCGTCCTGCATGGGGTCTGTCCCTCCTTTCGGGGTAGTCTATGGGGCGGCGGTCAGATACGCACCCGCAGCCCGTTTAAGTCGTCGGCTCTGATACCCACCAAGTACCATTCCTGCGCCATATTCATTTCAATGCGGGTCGGCTTCCACTTGCCGCGTGTGAACACGTCGAAACAGTCCCCGCAATGCAGCCCGCCGTAATAGCTGGCAAGGTCAAAGCGAATGTCGTAGCGGTCTGTGCGCTCGTCAAATACCAATGCTCCCGTCATTTTCTGTGCCATAATAAAATCCTCCTTTTGTGGTTGTGGGTGGTTACAGGCTTTCGCCCTCGTTGCATGAATAATAGTCCGGGTCGCCGTACTGCGGCTTTTTCGGTGACAGTGCGCCGCTTGCCATGTCATGGGCGACAAGGGAAGTGTAATAATTGCCGATAGTGGACGGGGCGTTGAAAAGGGCTGCTTTCAGATATTGCTTGATGTTGCGGATTTTCGTTGTGTTCTCCCGCATACAGTCAAGCACAAAGCGGATATGCTCGCCGTCCAGTTTCATAAACTTAGATTTCACAAGCTCTGCCGGGTAGTCGTCCCCCGCAATCCGTACCCGCTTTCTGGCGGTGCATACGGTTTCAAGCATGAGGTCTACAATCTCGTCAAGCCTGTCACTGTCAAACTTCATGTCCTGTTTGAGAATGTGGTAGTCGATATTGTCCTTGATGATTTCCCGGTATATATCAACTGCGCTCTGTGCTGCCGCTTCCGTTCCTTTCCGTTCCGGCGGCGTAGCCGCTTCTCTGCAAGGAGAGGGGTTAGGGGAAAGGATAGGAATGGAATGGGTACTTTGTTCATCAGTAATTATTTTTTCTTTTTTTGGTAAGTCAGTTCTTTGTATATCTTTATTTAATTGCGTTGGA
>OFGK01000638.1_pt1 | contig 27600 bp, 24 predicted proteins | sample 1521771 | NCBI WGS metagenome assembly OFGK01 (sample SAMEA3504088, study PRJEB24116) | mouse gut metagenome | biome: mouse gut; feature: mouse-associated habitat; material: faeces | place: Denmark | collected 2011 | reverse complement strand
GCCTGAGAAGTAGAACCGTTAGACTCAAATGTCTCAGATACAGTACGGATTGCGTATGGGAACTGATCTTCCGATGGAAGTACCGGTACCAATGCACGTTCTGCCAAAGCGCCATGTCCGATTTCACGGCGTCCCGGTCCTCTTGATGGTTTTGTCTCACCCACAGAGTATGATGGGAAGTTATAGTGGTGCATATATCGCTTGGATGTTTCTGTTTCATCCAAACCGTCTAATTTCTGTGCCTCGGAAAGCGGAGCTAACGTACATACATTACAGATCTGTGTCTGTCCACGTGTGAACATTGCAGAACCGTGTACTCTTGGAATGATATCCACTTCTGCTGCAAGATGACGGATCTGTGTGATATCACGACCGTCCGGACGTTTATGATCTTTTAAGATCATCTTACGGACTGTCTTTTTCTGGTACTGATATAATGCTTCCCCGATCAATGGAAGCCATTCTTCATTCTCTGCGAATGCTTCTTCTAATTTTGCGGTGATCGCGCGGATATTTTCCTCGCGTACCTGTTTCTCATCTGTAAATACAGCCTCTTCCATCTGTGTTGGAGGAACGATTTCTTTGATTGCCGCAAACAATTCTTCCGGAATTGCACAGCTTTCATAAGTATGTTTCTCTTTTCCAACCTCTGCCACAATAGAATCGATAAACTTAATAATCTCCTGATTCACTTCATGTGCCTTGAAGATTGCCTCAATCATCTTTGCTTCCGGAATCTCATTTGCTCCAGCTTCGATCATGATAACTTTGTCTCTTGTAGAAGCAACCGTAAGCTGTAAATCAGACTTATCTTTCTGAGCAAGCGTCGGATTCACGATTAATTCTCCGTCGATCATACCCATCTGTGTCGCTGCACATGGACCGTCAAACGGAATGTCTGAGATACATGTTGCGATTGCAGAACCTAACATTGCAACCACCTCCGGATTACAATCAGGGTCTACCGACATTACCATGTTGTTAAGTGTTACGTCATTTCTATAATCCTTCGGAAACAGAGGACGCATTGGTCTGTCAATCACACGTGAGGTAAGGATCGCATGCTCGCTTGCCTTTCCTTCTCTTTTATTGAATCCTCCCGGAATTTTACCAACCGCATATAATTTTTCTTCATATTCCACGCTTAACGGGAAGAAATCGATCCCTTCACGTGGTTTGTCAGATGCAGTCGCAGTAGATAATACAACGGTATCACCATAATGCATAAATGCTGCACCGTTTGCCTGTGCAGCAACTCGTCCGATATCTACACGGAGTGTCCTGCCGGCTAATTCCATTTCAAATTTTTTAAACATAATATTCTCCTTATTGCTCTCTTGTATAAATTCGTCTGGCATATGCTTTCCGAAACTACTGAAAAATACACTTTTTGTCGTTTAAAAAAGAAAAGTGTCCTTTTCAGTGGTCTCGGTATCTGCCTATGCTCGCAGTCTTAGTTATTATATCCCATTTCTTTTTAAGTTGCAAGAAAAAAGAACCTCGCAAGCGAGATTCTTTCTTAATTCCTGTCACTGTTCACTCCGTTCACAGCAGCAGGATCTTTCACTTTGTAATATGAAACCGGATTATTTTCTTAATCCAAGTCTTTCGATCAAAGTACGGTATCTTTCGATATCTGTTTTCTTTAAGTATGCGAGTAATCCTCTTCTCTGACCTACCATTTTAAGAAGACCTCTTCTTGAATGGTGATCCTTTGGATTCGCCTTAAAGTGATCTGTCAATTCATTGATTCTTGCTGTCAGGATAGCTACCTGTACTTCCGGTGAACCTGTGTCTCCTTCGCCTCTTCCGTATTCAGCAATAATTGCCTGTTTCTTTTCTTTTGCGATCATCGTTTTCTTCCTCCTTGAATTCTTTTATAAACGCCGGATATTAAGTAATGGCTGGAGTGTCCAATTACCGAACATCGGCTTTGCTCACGCTTAATAAGCGTATCATGTGTATCTTTTCCTGTCAAGCAAAAGATGCCTCGGTGATAGATTTTCTCCTAACAAATTTCACTATTTGTCTTCGTCCATATCATCCAGGTCCACTTCACCCCCAGAAGGTTCCATAATCGCAAATGCAATATTTGTCGCATGGTCTCCGATACGTTCCAAGCCCGAAATGGTATCCGTAAATATCATGCCTGCTTCCGGCGTACACTTGTTCTTGGTCAGGCGCTTGATATGTGCATTCTGGTATTTACGCTCCAGCTTATCTATCGTATCTTCCAGCTCCAGGATTTCTTTCATATGTTTCTGATCTTTGTGTGCAAACATTTCCAGAGAATACTTCAAAAGAAGAATATCCCGTTCTAAAAGTTCACGCATATTGTTTCGCGCCTTCTCTGTAAAAGCTACGTTATTCTTAATTCTTCTTTCTGCAGATTCCGCCATATTCTGTGCATGGTCTCCAATACGTTCAACATCATTCACTACATGGAACAGCGCGCCAATCATATCTGCATCGGCAATCGGCAACTCCAGATGATTCACACGTATCAGGTAATTGGTGATCTCATGGTTCAGATAATTGATATATTTTTCCTGTTCTTCTACGATCCTGATCTTTTCTTCATCCCCATCCAGCAATGCGTCCATGGCATTTTGAAGATTTGTGATCGCAATTTTACCCATATTTTCAATCTCATGAATCGTATCGATCACCGCTGCCGAAGGAGAAATAATCTTCTCGCCGCCGATAAACTGCAGCTCATATTCCTCTCCTGATTTTTTATCCTTACCAGGTACGATCTTATAGGTCAATGATACAATCTTATCTATAAACGGGAACAACATAATCACTTCCAATACTTTGATGGATGTGTGGGCGTTGGCAACTGCTCGTCCCATGTCACCGCCGGATATTTCAAATAATGCATTCGTAACCGGTTCTAATGTAAATGAAAGAATCGCAAAAATAATTGCGGAACCAACTACGTTGAACAGGAAATGAATCCATGCCGCACGTTTTGCTTCTTTCTTGCCTCCAAGGCTCGCAAGAAGCGCTGATACGCAAGAACCGACATTACATCCCAAAATCAGGAAGAAACAAATATCAAGGTGTAACAATCCCTGTGTTGCCATCAAAAGTACAATACCTACCGTCGCAGACGAACTCTGCAAGATTGCCGTAATGGCAAAACCAATTACAATTGCCAGCAGATGATTGTCAAGTGAAGAGAGCATGTCTACGATAACCTGTGAATTTCTAAATCCACTCATCGCACCGGACATCGTGCTAAGTCCTACAAAGAGGATACCAAATCCTAATACTACTTCTCCAAACCGTTTCACTTTGACTTTCTTTGAAATCATCATCATGACCACGCCTATCATAACAAACAGCGGCGCAATCTTTGACAGATCAAATGCAATCAGCTGTGATGTCACCGTGGTTCCTATATTGGCGCCCATGATTACCCCTGCCGCCTGTGCGAGCGTCATCAGTCCGGAATTTACAAAACTGACTACCATAACGGTCGTTGCGCTTGATGACTGCACAATCGCAGTGAATACGATACCTACAAATGTTCCCATTAATTTATTTTTCGTGAAAAACTCCAGGATGCTTCGCATCTTTGCCCCCGCGGCTTTTTCTAACGCTTCACTCATCAACTTCATTCCATACAGGAATAAGCCCAATCCTCCAATGAGTGAAATAACTGTTGCCATACTCATTTGTATCTCCTTTTTCTAACCTTTGAAATATTGTTTCACAGTTTCTATATCCTGTTCCATCCTATCTTTCAATTCCTCGATTGAACCAAAACGTTGTTCTGGCCTTTCAAAATCATATAACTCCACTTTGATCTCTTTTCCATACATATCTCCCTCATATTCAAAAAGATATGTTTCAAGAAGAAGCTCACTTGTCTCATCCACCGTCGGCTTTATGCCTATATTGGTAATTCCCTCATATAACTTTTCTCCAATCGCAGTCCTGCTTGCATATACACCGTTTGGCGGCAGCAGCTTTTCTTTTGCCGGATAGATGTTCATGGTAGGAATGCCTAGTGTCCTTCCAAGCTGCCTTCCATGTACCACCGTTCCCCTTACTGCATATGGATAACCAAGAAGATTGCGGACGAGCTCCATATCTCCTTTTGCAAGTTCTTCTTTAATAAATGTACTGCTGATCGCTCTATCATATGCTCTTTCCTTTTCCACCACTTCTACCTCATATCCATAGATCTCTGCATAAGCTTTGAGCATATGAAAATCACCTTTTTTCTGATATCCAAATCGAAAATCCGTTCCGACAGCAATGTAGCCGGCATGAAGCTTCTTCACAAGTACCGTCTCTATAAATTCTTCGGCATCCATTCCGGATATTTCTTTCGTAAACGGACATTCCAGGAGGCAATCCACTTTCCCCTCTAAAAGGCTTCTTCGCTCCTCATTGGTGACAAGTCCCTTCCGAAGTCCTGTCTGATTCTGATAAAACGGCGACATATCAAACGCAAATACAATACTTTTTAATCCTTCTTTTTGGGCATATGCACAGACCTTTTGGATAAGCTTTTGATGCCCCTTATGAAGTCCGTCAAATTTACCAAGCGTCACTGCGCTTCTGCATACACCTTCATATTTATGGATTCCTGTGACATATTCCATATTAGTTTCCTCTTTCCATAAACATCTTCACAAGCGTAAACTCTTTCCTCTCTTTTCTGAATGCATAGATTCCGATAAACATATTCTGCATGTCATATACCCGGAGCCATTCTCCATCCCGAAATCCACATTCGACCTTCACTGCCTGTGCCGGAAATGGATTGCCATTATAAATCAGCTTCTCATACGCCGCCAAGATGGTTACTTTCTGATATTGGTCAAACATCTCATCTACCGGGACGAGAAGTTCTGACATCCTTCCCTCTGTCACTGCTGCTTCAATCTCGGAAAGGGTTTTACTTCCTGCAGCTTCAAATCGTTCTACCTTGGTGCGCAAAAGCTCTTCCATGCAGCCGCCCACTCCAAGGCGTTCACCAATATCATGACAAAGGGTACGGATATAAGTTCCTTTTGAACAGCGGACACGCATCTTCACCCTTGGAAGTGACGTTTCTAAAATTTCAATCTCATAGATCTTCACTTCCCGGGCCTTACGTTCCACAGTCTTTCCTTCTCTGGCAAGTTCATACAATTTCTTTCCATTGACCTTAAGCGCCGAATACATCGGCGGTATCTGACTGTAATCTCCCATGAATTCCATGATCACATCTTTTACCGTTTCTTCGCTTAACTTTGATGCATCCGCTTCTTTTAGTACTTCTCCCGAAATATCCTGTGTATCCGTTTGCTTTCCGAGCAATAATACCGTCTCATATACCTTATCCTTATCCGTCAGCATATCACATAGCTTTGTTGCTTTTCCAAGACACACCGGAAGAACTCCGCATGCATCCGGATCGAGCGTCCCGGTGTGTCCGATTTTCTTCTGCTTCGTAATTCCCCGAAGTTTCGCCACCACATCATGGGAGGTAAATCCTTTTTCTTTATATACGTTCAAGACTCCATGTATCATATCGAATCTCCTAATCTAACTGCAATGCAATCTGCGCCGACAAATTATTGATAATATCATGTTTTCTGCCTGTCATTGTAACGCCTGCTGCCTTTTTATGACCGCCGCCTCCAAAGTATTTGGCAACCTTACTCACATCAACAAGATTTGAGGAGCGAAGGCTTACTTTAAATTTGTAGTGATCTATTTCATACATAAAAATTGCAACCTCCACGCCCTTCGTATTGCGCATCTGACTTACAATCCCCTCCATATCATTCGGCGTGATCCCAAAAAACTTCATCTGCTTTCTTGTAACAGCCGCAACCATTGCTCTTTCGTCCATAAACCGTACGCTTTCTAACAGCTTACATCCTAAAATCTGCTGCTGCGCATATGTTTTCTCATAATACGTTTTTTGGATAATTTCGGGTGCATCGATGCCGCAGCGCATCAAATCCGCCGCCGCCTCCATCGTCTCCGGCGCCGTACAAGAATACTGGAATACTCCTGTATCATGCACGATTCCGGTATACAGACTTTCTGCAACCGCCTTGGATATCTTCTCTTTTTCAATTAATTCATAAACCAGTTCTGATGTAGAACTTGCCTCCGGCTTTATGTAATTCTCCATTGCAAAACTTTCGTTGCTGATATGATGGTCCACACAGAACGTCTTCCTTGCCTTTTCAAATAACACTTTGGAAAACCCAAGTCTGTCTGCGTCCCCACAGTCCAGTGCAATGAATAAATCATATGTTTTTTCTTTCGCCTCGTGCAAAATCTCTTTGGTAGCTTCAATAAACTTAAACACTTCTGGAAAACTCTCCAGATACAAATCCACACTGATATCTTCGTACATCTCCTTGATATACTGATATAATCCCGTACAGGATCCAATGCAGTCGCCATCTGGTCTTATATGACCTCCGATGGCAACTGTTTTTGCCTGTGAAAGCAGTTTTTGCAACATACTAATCATCTTCCCTTTTTAAATCTCTCGTCACATCATCAATTTTCTTCGACATGGCAACCCCATATTCGATAGACTGATCAAGCACAAATTTTATTTCCGGCGTATTACGCATATTCAATCTATGTGCCAGTTCTCTTCGGATAAATCCTTCCGCACTCACAAGACCTTTTACGGTATCCTGCTGCATCTTTTCATTCCCAAACACACTGACATATGCCTTACAGGTCTTAAGATCCGGTGCAACCTCTACTGCTACGATTGACGTCATCGGTGCGATCCTGGGATCTTTGATACCATCCCGAAGGATATTGCACAGCTCTCTTTGCACCTCACCATTGACTCTTGTATTTTTAATACTGTTTTTTCTCAAATTCCAATCTCTCCTTATCGCGGTATTTCAACCATCTTATATGACTCTACCTGATCTCCTTCTTTTACATCATTAAAGCGCTCAAATACAAATCCGCATTCATATCCTGCTCTTACTTCCTTCACATCATCCTTAAAACGTTTTAAAGAAGCAAGCTTGCCGTCAAAGATCACAACACCATCACGTACGATTCGGCAAGAACAGTCACGTTCCACAATACCGTCAAGCACATACGAACCTGCAATTGTTCCAACACCAGACGCTTTAAATGTCTGACGTACTTCTGCATGGCCAAGCACTTTTTCTTCAAATACCGGATCAAGCATCCCCTTCATTGCTGCCTGCACATCTTCGATCGCATTGTAGATGACACGGTATAATCTCATATCTACCCCTTCGCGCTCTGCCGTCTCTTTTGCCGTTGCGTCAGGACGTACATTAAATCCAATGATAATTGCATTGGATGCAGATGCCAATGTAACATCTGATTCGTTAATCGCACCTACTCCGCCGTGAATGATTTTGATCACGACTTCCTCATTAGAAAGTTTTATCAGACTTTGTTTTACAGCCTCTACAGAACCTTGCACGTCTGCTTTTACAACGATTCCAAGTTCCTTGACATTACCAGCCTGAATCTGATTGAACAGATCATCAAGCGACATCTTGGATTTTGTCTCTTCCAACATCTTCACACGGCCCTGAGAAATAAATGTTTCCGCAAAGCTTCTTGCTTCTTTATCATTTCCGCAGCCGACAAATACTTCTCCTGCATTCGGAACGTCATTAAGACCTAAGATTTCAACCGGTACAGATGGTCCTGCTTCTTTGACACGTCTTCCCTTATCATCCATCATCGCTCTTACCTTACCGTAACTTGAACCTGCTGCGATTGCATCGCCAATGCGAAGCGTACCCTTTTGTACAAGCACCGTTGCAACCGGTCCTTTTCCCTTATCAAGCTCAGCTTCGATTACAAGCCCTCGTGCGCGTCTGTTTGGATTCGCCTTTAATTCCAGCATCTCTGCAGTAAGCAGAAGCATTTCCATAAGCTCCGGAATTCCTTCTCCTGTATGTGCGGATACCGGTACAAAGATAGTGCTTCCGCCCCAGTCTTCCGAGATAAGTTCATATTCTGTCAGTTCCTGTTTTACACGCTCTACATTCGCACTCGGTTTATCAATCTTGTTCACTGCGACAACGATTTCAATTCCTGCCGCTTTCGCATGATTGATTGCTTCTACTGTCTGAGGCATAACACCATCGTCCGCTGCAACAACTAAAATGGCAATGTCTGTAGAATTTGCACCACGCATACGCATCGCTGTAAACGCCTCATGTCCTGGTGTATCGAGAAATGTAATCTTTTCTCCATTTACACTTACGACAGACGCCCCGATATGCTGCGTGATACCTCCTGCCTCTTTATCTGTAATATTCGTATGACGAATCGCATCCAAAAGAGAGGTTTTACCATGGTCTACGTGTCCCATAACACAGACTACCGGCGGACGTTTCTTCATTTTCTTCTCGTCCTCTTCATCCTCTTTTAACAGTTCTTCGATAACGTCTACCACTTCTTCCTTCTCGCAAAGTACTTCGAATTCCATCGCGATTTCTTCTGCAGTCTCAAAATCCACTTCCTGATTTATCGTTACAATTTTACCCTGCATAAATAATTTCTTCACAATGGCAGACGGTTGAAGTTTCATTTTCTCAGCAAGCTCCTGAATGGTGATGGATTCACCGATCGTGATCATTTTCACCTGCTCTTCCTGCTTTTCTACTTTCGGCTGCGGCTTCTGCGGAGCTGGTGCGGCTTTCGGCTTTTTACCTGCCTTTGGCATCTTTTCTTCACGATCATCATCACGATAATCTTTTTTCTTATTATTGTAAGTATCTTTCCCTTTTTGTCTGGTTGCCTTCTGTTCTACTACAGCTGGTGCAGGAATAGACGGCATATCTGTGCGTCCTTCTTTTCTTGTGTCTCTGCGGCTATTTCCGCCTTGGAAACGATTTCCATTCCTTGCGCCCTCTCTGTCTTTCTGGAAATTCTTTTCTCTTGCACCGTCACGGTTCTGAAAACCTCCCTGACGTGTACCTCTATCTCCATCTCTTCTCGGACCGCGTGATTCTGTACGGGAACCGTTTCTGTTATCATTCCTGTTCTCGTTTCTATTATCGTTTCTGTTTTCTACTCGGTTTTCGTTTCTGCCATTTGCTCTGCTGTCTGTTCGGTTTTCATTCCTGCCGTTTACTCTGTTGTCCGTACGATTTTCTGTTCTTCTTTCTGTTCTCTGCTCAGGTCTTTGACCTTCTCTTTTTGTATCTTTTGCTCCGTCACGGTTCTGATATCCACCTGTACGCTGTACATCCCTGCCTTCCGGACGCATCTGACCTGCGCCTGTGCGCGAAGTTCCCATACCTCTTTGTCTTCCCTCATTATTATTGCCGCCGGATGCATTATTATTCGGACGATTCATACCTTTGCGCCCCATGCTCCTGCCGCCATCTCTTGTATTCTGAGGGCGGAAAACCATGGCAATGTTCTTTTTCTTTGGAGCCTCTTCCTTTTTTTCTTCTTCCGGATTCGATGAAAATGCTTTCTTCACCATCAAGACCTGCTCCTCTTCCAAAGAACTCATATGGCTCTTTACATCTACATTCTCTTTCTTTAGGAAATCAAGAACTTCTTTATTTGTTTTATCTAATTCTTTTGCTAATTCATGTACTCGTAATTTTGTCATCTACTCTCTGCCTCCTCTATGCATTCGTATCTGCTTTCGTTTCTAAATGCTTTCTTATATTTTTTGCAAATCCCTCGTCAAGCACTGCCAAGGACGCGCGAAACTCTTTTCCCATTGCATGCCCTAACAAGTCTTTATCTCCATAAAAATATATTGGCACTTCATAAAATTCACACATATTGCGAAATTTCTTTTTTGTATTTTCCGATGCGTCTAAAGCTAGCATTACAAGAAAAGCTTTGCCGCATTTCACTTCCTTTTCCGTTGCAAATTCTCCGCTTACAACTCTTCCGGCTTTTGTCGCAAGACCAATAAGAGACAGTACTTTATCATTTTTCAATCTGCTCCATCTCCTTTTCCAGTGTCTCATACACTTCTTTCGGTATTGTCTGCTTGAATGAACGTTCCAGTCCTTTACTCTTTACCGCCTTCTTAAGACATTCCTGTGAACCACATATATATGCGCCACGCCCGTTTTTCTTTCCGGTTCCGTCTAATACAAATTCTTCCTCTTCCGTCCGCACAATACGAATCAACTCTTTTTTATTCTTCATCTCGCCGCATCCAACACAGCGGCGCATCGGGACTTTTTTACTCTTCTGCGTCATCATATTCATCCATTTCTAACATATCCATATAATTCTCCGGAAGCTCGCCTGATTCAATTGCCTGTGTCTCACTCTTAATATCGATCTTATATCCGGTCAATCTCGCCGCAAGTCTTGCATTCTGACCTTCTTTTCCGATAGCAAGCGATAACTGATAATCCGGAACGATTACACTCGCTGTCTTCTCATCCGGATCTGCCATAACAGAAATTACTTTTGCCGGAGATAATGAATTTTCAATTAAAATCGCCGGGTTATCGCTCCAGTTGATAATATCGATCTTTTCCCCACGCAATTCATTCACGATTGCATTTACTCTAACGCCGTTCATACCTACGCAGGCGCCAACCGGATCTACATCCGGGTCGTTAGACCAAACTGCAATCTTCGTACGGGAACCTGCTTCCCTGGAAATACTCTTGATTTCTACGATTCCATCTCTTACCTCTGTCACCTCAGATTCAAACAGACGTTTTACAAGTTCCGGATGGGTACGGGAAACTAATATCTTCGGTCCTTTTGTCGTATTCTTAACCTCTACCACATAGAGCTTGATACGTTCTGTAGGTTTGAACACCTCTCCCCTTACCTGCTCATTTTCTGTCAGCATAGCATCTGCTTTTCCAAGATTGATACTTACGTTTTTCCCAACATAACGCTGCACGATACCGGTTACAATATCTTTTTCTTTCTCAAAATACTGATCGTATACTACTTTTCTTTCTTCCTCACGGATTTTTTGCAAAATTAAGTTCTTTGCATTCTGTGTCGCGATTCTTCCGAAAGATTTTGACTCTACCGGAATCTGTACAATATCTCCAAGCTCATACTTGGAATCCATCATCTTTGCATTTCCAACGCTGATTTCCGTAAGCTCATCTTCTACTTCTTCCACGACTGTTTTTTCCTGGATCAAAGAATAGTCACAAGTTTCTCTGTCCATAATCACTTTTATATTATCTGCTCTTCCAAAATGGTTTTTACACGCGTTGATCAGTGAGTTCTCGATCGCATCTAAAAGCGTCTCCTTACTGATGTCTTTTTCTTCCTCAAGAATCGTCAGCGCCTGTAATAATTCTGTGTTCATTTTTCTTCTTCCTCCTAAAATAATTGTTTTTAAAAATCAAATGCGAGACGGCAAAGTGCAATATCACTCTTTTCAAACGTCATCTTCTCGCCGTCTTCATATTCAATGGTTACACTTGTTTTATCATAATCTGTCAATATTCCGACAAATTCTTTTTGTCTGTCGATCGCCCGGTAAGTACGGATTTCGATTTCTTCGCCAAGACTTCTTTGAAAATCCTTTTCTTTCTTAAGCGGTCTCCCAAGCCCCGGTGAACTTACCTCCAGGATATAACTGTCTTCGATGTAGTCCTTCTCATCCAAAAGATCAGACAGTTCTCTGCTGACTACTTCACAGTCATCTACTGCAATTCCTCCCGGCTTATCAATATAAGCTCTTAAATACCAGTTTGCTCCTTCTTTTACATACTCCACATCCACCAGCTCAAACCCATGCTTTTCTACAACAGGCATAAGCAATGCTTCTGTTTTCTGCTCATATATCTCTTTCTTTGCCAAACCAAAAACCTCCTTATCGTGCAAAGAAGAGTGAACTTTCGTCCACTCTTCTGTCAGGTCATTATGCATCTTAGGAAATTGTAGCACTTATTTCTGACAAATGCAAGGGTCAATTTCCACTTTCTTCTATAATATCTTGTATAACTTCTATAAATAGTACCTTTATCCTCTTGTCTTTGTCCCTGTTCCGTCTCTCCTTGCCTGCTTCAACCGATTCAAAGACACTTCCTTTTCTTTATAAGTAACTTTCGTTTCTGTTCCTTCTTCAAACAGATATATATGCTCCAACTCATCCTGTTTTTGAAGCTTCATGCCGCGCACGCCGACTGCTCCCTTTTTCTTCTCGGGCACTTCTTCTGCCGGGAATCGCAAGAAATAGCCTCCCATCGTCTGCAATACTACCTGATGTCTTTCATGTATCGGTAATACCGATATGATCGCATCATCTTCCTGCAGCTTTGTCGATACGATTGTTCGTTTTGCAGCTAAAAATTCACTGCCATCCACCTTCTTGATCATGCCAAACTTCGTGGCAAAAATAAATTTATCAACCTTAAGTTGTTCCTCATCGCACATATAGACAACTTCTTCCGTACTGCTGTCGTAATTGCTTACGTTATCGATCGGCTGTCCTTTTTCCCTGAACTTTCCGTATGGCAGATCAAGAACCTTCATCCGGTGCATCTTACCATCTTTTGTAAAGATACATATTTTTCCGGTATTCAGACACGAAATAATATATTTACTCTCTTTATCCGCTGCCTCTTTATTTCTTTCATAGACCACGGTGTCAACCGTTTTCGCATATCCAAAACGATCCATCAAAAATACGACTTGCTGTTCTTCGATTTTCTTTTCTTCATAAACAGCTTCCTCTGCATTCTCTATCACCGTCCGGCGCTTTCTTGCATATTCCTTCTTATAACCATCTAATTCTGCAATGATCACACCTGCCATAGAATCATAATTGTTCAAAATATCCTCGTATTTTGCAATATTTGAAAGCGTTGTTTCATATTCTTTTTGTAAGGCTTCTATTTCGAGTCCGATAAGTTTGTACAAGCGCATCTCAAGAATAGCTGTTGCCTGCCGTTCCGTAAAACGAAGCATCGATGCCATCTTCTGGGAAATCTTTGTCTTGAATTTGATTCCTTCTGTGATCCCATCCGTCAGACATGCTTTCGCTTCCTTGATGGATTTGCTTCCTCTTAAAATCTCTATGATCAAATCGATCACATCACAGGCTTTGATAAGCCCTTCTTGAATCTCTTTCTTGTCCAATTCTTTCGCCAGCAGATTTTTATATTTCCTCGTCGCCAGTTCAAACTGAAAATCCACATGATGCTCAATAATCTTTTTTAATCCCAATGTTTCAGGACGTCCCTTTGCAACCGCAAGCATATTAACGCCAAAGGTATCTTCCAGTTTCGTCTTCTTGTAGAGCATATTCTTCAAGTTCTCGATATCTGCATCTTTTTTCAGCTCGAGTACAATACGGATTCCTTCTTTGGAAGACTGGTTGGAAATATCCACGATATCATTTGTCTTCTTTGTTTCGATCAGGTTTGCAACATCATTTAAGAATTTGCCAATACCGGAACCGATCATCGTATATGGAATCTCCGATATAACGAGTCGTTTCTTACCGCCTTTTACTTCCTCAACGTCTACTTTCCCGCGAACTTTGATCTTCCCGGAACCACTCTCATAGATTGCAAGCAGATCATCTTTATTGACTACGATTCCGCCAGTCGGAAAATCCGGTCCTTTGATGTATTTCATCAGTTGCTTTGTCGTAATCTCGCTATTTTTCATATATGCCTTAACCGCATCGATGACTTCGCCAAGATTATGCGTCGGAATGCTCGTTGCCATACCGACTGCAATTCCTTCCGCACCGTTAACGAGCAGATTCGGAATACGCACCGGAAGTATCGCCGGTTCTTTTTCCGTTTCATCAAAATTTGGCACAAAATCAATTACATCCTTGTCCAAGTCCGCAAGATATGCTTCCTGCGTAACCTTTGCAAGACGCGCTTCAGTATAACGCATAGCCGCCGCCCCGTCTCCTTCGATGGAACCAAAATTCCCATGTCCGTCAACGAGCGTCATCCCTTTCTTGAATTCCTGTGCCATCACAACTAAGGCTTCATAGATAGAGCTGTCTCCATGCGGATGGTATTTACCCATCGTATCGCCAACGATACGGGCACACTTACGATATGGTTTGTCATAGCGGATTCCCAACTGATGCATATCGTACAAGGTTCTTCTTTGCACTGGCTTTAATCCATCTCTGACATCCGGAAGCGCACGTGCAATGATTACGCTCATGGCATAATCAATATATGATTTTTTCATGACATCCGAATATTCTGTCCGGATAATCTGTGGTTCCTGCACTTTCTTTTCCTCCTAAGATTACTTTACGATCATTATTTATATCTGCTTCTATACATCCAGTTTCGCTTCTGCCGCATTCTTATAGATAAATGCTCTTCTTGGCGGCACCTCCGAACCCATAAGCATCTCAGTCACGCCGGACGCCATTCTCGCATCCTCTATCTCTACCAGTTTGAGCACACGCGTTTCCGGATTCAGCGTTGTCTCCCAAAGCTGGTCCGCATCCATCTCGCCAAGTCCTTTATATCGCTGAAGCGTAAACGGTCCCGGATTCTTCTTACGATATGCCTGCAGGGCATAATCATCATACAGATATTCTTCCTCTCCCTTTTTCGGGATTGCTTTGTATAGCGGAGGCATGGCAATATACACATGTCCCTCGAAAATAAGTTCTGGCATGAAACGGTAAAACAAGGTCAGAAGCAATGTTGAAATATGTGCCCCGTCCACGTCCGCATCTGCCATAATGATAATCTTATCGTAACGCAGCTTGCTGATATCGAAATCATTCCCGTACCCTTCGGAAAATCCGCATCCAAACGCATTGATCATTGTCTTGATTTCTGCATTCGCCAGTACTTTGTCGATACTTGCTTTTTCTACATTTAGAATTTTACCTCGGATCGGTAAGATTGCCTGATACATTCTGTTTCTCGCTGTCTTTGCGGAACCGCCCGCAGAATCTCCCTCTACGATAAAAATCTCACATTTTTTCGCGTCCCTGCTTTCACAGTTTGCAAGCTTTCCGTTGCTGTCAAAAGAATACTTCTGTCTTGTCAAAAGATTCGTCTTCGCCTTCTCCTCGGTTTTTCGAATCTTTGCCGCCTTTTCTGCGCAATTTAATATCTTCTTTAAGTTGTCCAGATTACGATCAAAATATCGGACAATTTCATCTCCGGTCACTTTCCCTGCTGCTTTTGCAGCATCCGGATTGTCAAGTTTTGTCTTCGTCTGTCCTTCAAAACGTGGGTCCGGATGTTTGATGGACACAATTGCCGTCATTCCATTACGGATATCCGCGCCTGTAAAGTTGGCATCCTTTTCTTTTAAAACGCCAATCTCCCTTGCATACTGATTCATCACCGTAGTAAAGGTTGTCTTAAATCCCGTAAGATGTGTGCCTCCTTCTGCATTATAAATATTGTTACAGAACCCAAGCACATTTTCATGAAATTCATTGATATATTGCAGCGCAACCTCCACTTCGATTCCTTCTGCCTCTCCTTTGAAGTATATCGGGTCATGCACAGCTTCTTTTTTACGGTTCAAGTCTTTGATAAATCCCATGATACCATCCGGTTCATGAAAGGTTACTTCTTCTATCGGCTCTACCCTCTTATCTGCAAATACGATCGTAAGGTTTGGATTTAGATAAGCGGTTTCATGCAAACGGCTTTTCACTTCTTCTTCACGGAATCTTGTTTTTTCAAAAATGGTATCGTCCGGCAAAAAATTCACTTTCGTTCCGGTCTTCTTTGTTTTCCCGATGACAGGCAAAAGACCTTCGTTTAACTCTATAACCGGGATTCCCCTTTCATATCGGTCGTGATGAATGAATCCTTCCCTACTGATTTCAACGTCCATATAAATGGAAAGCGCATTTACAACAGAAGAGCCAACGCCATGAAGCCCTCCGCTCGTCTTGTACGCAGAATCATCAAATTTACCTCCTGCATGCAATGTGGTATATACAAGACGAGCCGCCGATACTCCTTTCTGGTGCATCCCTACCGGCACACCACGGCCATTATCTGCAATGGTAGCCGATCCATCTTTTTCCAGCGTCACTTCAATATGATCACAAAATCCTGCCAAATGCTCATCTACCGCATTATCTACCATCTCATAGATCAAATGGTTCAGTCCTTTCGTGGATACGCTTCCAATGTACATTCCCGGACGTTTCCTGACTGCCTCAAGACCTTCCAGCACCGAAATACTGTCTGCATCATATGTATTTTTCTTTGCCATGCTCATTTTCCTTTCCATTTTTTCTCACACTTCACCTATATTATCACGAACTATACGCCATTTCAATCGGTTTTTATTCCGTCACTACGGTATATAATATGTCTGCAAGAACCTCCATGGCATTTTTCATCTCTTCTACTGTATTGGTCTGGGCTCCTGCTTCGATGAGCAGTGATTTTGGTTTCATATGAAGACTGTAACGATAGCCCTTCAGATAAATATGCCTTGTAAATCCTGGGTACATTTTCTCAGAAGCAAGCTGCATCTGCAAAGAAAATGCCAGATTATCTTGTATGTAGGGATTTGCAAGATATGCAATATCCCCATTTGCCTTTGTGCGGCTAAGTCCGTTAAAATACATGATCTTTGCCGTTTGTTTCCCGTTTACCTCTGTTACCAGATGGGTATTTTCATTGACCCCATCTCTGTGAAGGTCTATCACCACCTCAATAGATGGGTTCTCCTCCAAAATCTTTCGCACGCCTGCTTCCGAAAATTCATACGCACTGCTTCTGTCCAGCTTACCGTTAATCAAATCATATACTCCATCATGATGTATGGTCCCAATCCCCTTTTTCTCCAGTTGTTCCTTTAAATATGCTCCGATTCCTACGATGCTTGTCGCCGCAGTTCCATCCGAATCCTTAAATGTTTCCTGCGAATGCGTATGGAAAATCAAAACCTTTGGTCCTTGGGAATTTGCATCGATCTTCATGCTGCGTCCAAGCAAATCATCTGCATTAAGCTGCTCCGGTCCGATGGTTGTCGTGCTGTCTACGGTATAAAAATTCCCAAGCAGATAATTAAAATCTCTCAACTTCTCGATAGACATATCAATATTGCTGCGATTTTTTTCTTCCACCTTTGCTGTCGCTTCTTTCTCTACCAGCTTACCGTTTTCATCTACCTCATTTTCATCTTTTGCCTGCATCTCTAAGATTTTTTTATAGGTGTCCTCATCCTCTACTGCTGTCTGATAATATGATTTTCCTTCGACATAACCACTGATAGGAAGCATCTGCATCGCCTGATCTGCCACCCATTCTTTTACATTATATTTCTTTTCTTCTCCCGAATACGAAAGATTCGGATAATAAGAATGTTCCGCCTGTTTTCTGATATTTTGATACATCTCGTCCGTCCACGAGAATTCAAAGTTCATTTCTTTTTCCTTCAACAAATATCCGCCTAATATAAGGCTGATTAAAATGATCAAAATTTTACTGATGCTGTATTCTTGTCTCACAGATACCCACTCCATATTCCAATATGATAAATTTCTTATCAAAACATGGTATGATATTATCCTGCTTCTTATGACATAAACAAAAGATTCAAACCATCCGAAATTGTATGACTGATTACCCTTACCGTCTCATCAATATCCTTTGGCGTCATAAACATTCCATTCAAATGCGGCGAAATAAGCTCTTTAATTAACTCATACTTTTCCGCTGCATGGTATCCTTGCAGCACCACGCCGACACCTTTTAGAAGTTCTGAAGTCTCCATCGCCTTTACAAGATTCTCCATCGTATCATTTACAATCGTTGCCGCATCTACTACTGTCGGAACACCGATTGCGATGACCGGCACGCCAACAGTCTCTTTGGTAATCGCATTGCGATGATTTCCCACTCCGGAACCCGGATTAATGCCGGTATCCGCAATCTGTATCGTCCGATTCAATCGCTTGGAATTGCGCGCTGCTAAAGCATCCACCGCAATTACAAAATCCGGCTTTGTTTCTGCTACAATTCCTTTTATGATTTCTACCGTTTCCATCCCCGTCTGAGCCATCACTCCCGGAACTATCGCACTTGTAAGATGAACCTTCTCCTCACCCATCGCATACTTTCCATATTCTTTCACAATATGTCTGGTAATGGACAAATGGTCTGCCACATATGGTCCGACAGCATCCGGCGTTACCTCACGATTTCCAAGTCCCGCAACAAGCACCGAGTATTCCTCTTTTTCTTCTTTGATCAGACCTTCAATATGCCTTGCGATTCGCTTTGACAATTCTTTATGATATGCTTCGTCCGGTACCGGCATGTCTGTGGCTTCGATCGTGATATATGTTCCAACCGGTTTTCCCATCACTTTGGCACCTTTTTCTGTCTGAATCATTACTTTCGTTGTACGAATCTCCAACTGATCATCATAATCTTCTTCTAGTACGACACCTTGTACTTCCACGTTATCGTCCTCAAAACGTTCCTTCTGCTCCAAAGCAAGGTCTGTTCGTATATTGTATCGTTCCAACATGATATTTCCCTCTCTTCGCTCAAAATTTCTCTTGTTAGTTTTCTCAAAAAAAAGAGAAATATGTATTGACAACAGGAATTCCTTGGCATACAATGAATGAGTATGTTCCATCAGAGCGTCCGTGTCCGATCCTGATGGATATTTCACGCAAAGTATAATTTTGGTATCGGAGGTGGACAGGTTGGCTAACATTAAATCTGCAAAGAAAAGAATCTTAGTTACAGAAACAAGAACAGCTAGAAATAAAGCAATTAAATCTAAAGTGAAAACTTACGTGAAAAAAGTAGAAGCTTGCATTACTGCTGGTGACAAAGCTGCTGCACAAGAAGCATTAAAAACTGCTACTTCTGAAATCAGTAAGGCTGCTTCTAAAGGTATTTATCATAAGAATACAGCTTCTAGAAAGATTTCCCGTCTGGCTTGTGCCGTAAATAAAATCGCTTAGTTCAAACATAGAAAAGACCATGAATATAACCCAATTCACGGTCTTTATTTTTTTATTTATCTATTATTTATGCCCTGCTATATCGCAAAATTAAAAGTTCTACACTCAACTGGTCGTCCATATTTCCTGTTTTTACTGCTTCTTCAAACTCCACACACTCTCTCAATGCCTGTTCTAAAAGTTCTGCCTTGAATTTTCTAGCCTGTGCTGCATATTTCCCCACTAAAAAACTCTGTAGACCTGTTTGTTTTGCAATATTTGTTGTATCACATCCTGCTTTTTGCAGTTCTCTCACCTGCATCATTAAGTTAAATTGTCTTGCTATTAAAAATAAAATACGCATTGGCGGCTCTTTTAATGTTAATAAATCTTGATATAATTCTAATGCTTTTTTCTGGTTTTTTTCACTCACTGCTGCTATCATATCAAATATTTTTCCTGTGACCTGGGCGCTGCATATCTCTTCAATATCCTGTGTAGTGATAACTTCTTTTCCATAAGTATAGGAAACCAATTTTTCTAATTCTCTGAGGATATTCTCCATATCATCTCCTGTTTTTGTGAGAAACAGTTTCATATTAGCTTCTGTTATCTTCTTTCCTTCTTTCTTTAATATTTTTAAGATCCATGGAATCAATTTTTCTGTATTCTGACGTGCCATTTCACAAATATATCCATGTTCTTTTACATATTTATAAATTTTTCCTCTTCTATCTATTTCATCTTCTACAAATACAAAAACCGAGGTTTCCGGAATATCTTTTATATATGCAGCCATATCCTCATTTGCATTTTTAAAAAACCCACTGTTTTCTAAAACTATCAGCCGATGTTCTGCAAAAAATGGCAATGTTTCTGCTATATCAATCACTGTCTTAACAGATATATTTTTTCCCTCAAAATAATTATAGTTCATCGAATCATCTCTGCCCACAATCGCTTCTTTTAGTCTATCTTTATATACTTTTTTTAAATATGTTTCCTCTCCATAGAGCAGATAGATGGAGCGATAAGAATTATTTTTGATATCTTTTATAATATTTTGCATAACTTCTCACTTTCCTAACCATATTTTTTCTGAACCGCTACGATAAATATATACAAATTTATAAAAATCTTATATATCTATACTGTGATATTCCTCACGAAATACCTTCCTGTTTCACCATGTCCGATTTCGTCCGTTCTACTTTCGTTTGATAAACACTCCACAGGCTTTATTTCCCCAGTAGCGTTAGGTACTTATTCGTTTTTTCTTTTATATGTAACTATGCAGATTCATAATTTGCTAAATTCACACTTGCGTTCAAATCTCTGTCTATTACAAGTCCACATTCCTTACATCGGTAGATACGGTCGCATAGTTTCAAATCTTCCTTGATACTTCCACAACACGAACACGTTTTTGAACTCGGATAGAAGGTTGGAACTTCCACGAACTCTATTCCATACTTTTGACATTTGTAACAGATTTGGCGTTTGAACTCATAAAATTTCTGTTTCTGGATTGCTTTTGCAAGATGCTTGTTTTTCATCATACCTTTGACATTTAATGTTTCCATTACGATACGAGATGGCTTGGTTTTCACTATCTCTGTTGTCGTCTGATGCAAGTAGTTGTTTCTGATGTTTGCAAGTTTCCTGTGCCGTAATTTTATCCTTCTTTTTTGTTTCTGAAAGTTTCTGCATTCCGAAAGTGGCTTGAGGAAGACAGGAACTCTTTTGTTTCTCACCGTTTGATACCCGCAACGATTCTGTTTCAGTTTTCGGGACAATTTATGTTGTTCCCTTTTCAGAATTTTTTCCATCCGTCTGATTTTTTGTGAATGATTGATATTTTGATAGGTCTTTCCATTGGAACAGATTGTTAACTCTTTAATCCCTAAATCTATTCCGATACTTTTCCCGGTTAATTTCCTTTTTTTTTCGGAAACTTCATATCCAACAGATAAATACCAGTATTTTCCATCAAAAGAGATATGGGGATTGGAATATTTTTTTCCTTTCGGCAGTTTCGGAAGTGGTTCAGAAGTTTTCACCAATCCGATCTTCTCTCCGTGAAAACCTCCATTCTTTCTGGAAAGACTTTCATAGTTCACATAAAAAGATGGTTTTGATTTGTGTTTGGACTTATAACAAGGCTTTTCCGAAATTCCCTTGAAATAGGCTTGATATGCCGTATTGGCATCTTTGACTGCCTGTTTCATAACATTACTTCCAACTTCGGACAACCATGTGTGCGTCGTCTTTTTCAGAACATGGTTGATATGCTTTCTGACTGCTCCCTCACGAACGGATTTTGCACCGGTTTTCCCGTTTGCCAAATATTCCTTCCATACACGTTCCTGTTCCGAAAGAAAATAGTTGTATGCCCATCTTGCAACACCTGCACTTTTCCAGAATAAGATTTCCTGTTTCGGTGTCGGTTTCAGCCGTATTTTCTTTGCCAACCGCATTTGCTCTCACCTCATCCATTTCTTTGTTTTCTTTCCCCTTTGCTTGCGGTTTTACTCCATTTCAATTGGATAGTCTACGATACAAAGGGATTTGTTTCCATAAATTTTTCTATTTTTGTATAAATTTTTCCAAATTTATTGTAACTGTTTCGTTACCCATTTTATAGAAAAAGAAACTATCACAAAATAAAAGTCTATTCTGTGACAGTCTCTTATACACTCACCTATATCAGTTACTTTTTTAATAATAATTCATCACATTCATTAAAGCGCTAAAAATAGTTCCATAAAGAATAATCATGAGAACTACCATAATCGCCCAAATGATTAAGTATGCCTGACAGAAGCGTTTTCTATTGACATTTCCATTTCCAAATCCCCATACAAACATCATTACGATATTGACGCATGGAACGAAAGTCAAAATCAATAAAGTGACTAACCATTCACCCATTGACAATGGGCGTTCTTGTTCTGACATTTCATTTTTGTTATAGTCTAAGTTATTATCCATTTTCATTCCCCTCCTAATAAGTATAATATAATAGCGAGTCCATTATCCTCTCTATATACCATAGGCGCTGTATTAGGAAAATATAGCTTCATACGATATATATAAAGAATGATGCTCACGATAAGTAATATTATACCATAGGTTTCCACTAAATTTCTATACTTTTTTACAAAATATTTAGAAAAAATATAGAAAATAATTCCTATTATCACAAATGGAAGTAAAGGATGCATTCTAATTGCCTCTATCCATCTCCCTTGCAATAACAGAAGAAATGCTCTGCTCATTCCACAAGCCGCGCATGGGATTCCAAAGAGTATTTGGAATATACAGACAGAATGAAAAAAATATTGTGATATTGCCATCGCTCCGAGAAGCAGTACAAAAGAAAGCCAATGATTTTTCATATCCCTTTTTATCTGTTCCCACATGAATTTATTCCTTTCGCAAATCATTTCCCTGTAAATTCAACTTTGCAAGTGCTTCTGCAAATGCTTGATTGACAGGCTGTTTCGCCTCTTTCTTCTGTTTGTTTAAATAATTTTGTATATCTTTTTTAGAGATACCTGCTCCTTCTTTTTTTCTTCTCTCTTTAAATGCCTGTAATTTTTCTTTATACCCACAACTGCATACAAAAATTTGGTTCTCTTCTTTTCCACGCAATTCTAATTTTTTATGGCAGACAGGACATCTAGCATTAGAGGTTCGTGAAACCACCTCTCTGTGAGCACAAGCTCTGTCTTGACAGATTAGCATTTCACTATTTTTTCCCTTTACCATTAACATGCGTTTTCCACAAACAGGGCATTTTGTATTCGTCAAATTATCATGTCTAAATTGTCCTTCTCCTGTCTTTATCTCTTCTATCAACTGATTCGCATATCCTCGAATATCCTTCATAAATATAGTTCTTTTCAAATTTCCTCTCGCAATCTTTGACAGTTTCATCTCCCAATCTGCTGTTAATTCTGGCTTTCTCAAATCTTGAGGCACTAATTCTAAAAGCTGTTTTGCCTTAGAAGTGAGATAAATATCTTTTCCTCTCTTTTCTAATAAAAAACTGGAAAAAAGTTTTTCTATGATATCCGCTCTAGTCGCTACTGTCCCCAAACCTCCCGTTTCACCTAATGTTTTTTCCATTGTCTTATCTTTTGTTTCCATATATGCAGTTGGATTTTCCATCGCAGATAATAACGTGGCTTCATTAAAATGTGCTGGCGGCGTTGTTTTTCCTTCTGTTAAGATGAGTTCTATCGGTTTTAATAATTCCTGTTCCTTCCATTCTGGAAGTTCTTGCACCCCTTCTGTTTCTTCCTCTTCTTGCTCTTCTTTTTCATAGACAGCCTTCCAGCCTAAATTTTTTACTGTTCTTCCTGTCGCACTGAATATCTCTTTTTCTATCTCAATGGTCACTTTTGTTTCTTCATATTCATATGGAGGATAGAGCACAGATAAAAAACGACGTACCACTAAATCATATATCTTTTTCTCTTCTGCAGTCATATGACCTAATTGTACATGTTGTTCTGTTGGAATAATCGCATGATGATCTGATACCTTTTGATTATTGACATAAGAAGGACTTTCTTTCATTGGCTGTGTGACTAATTTCCCCGCTAACTTCTGATATGGTCCAACCCCACATGCCTTTAAACGCTCTTTTATTGTTGGCACAATATCAGAAGTCAAATACCGAGAATCCGTTCTAGGATAAGTCAAAACTTTATGATTTTCATAAAGACGCTGCATCAAATTTAAAGTTTCCTTTGCAGAAAAATTAAATCTCTTATTTGCCTCTCTCTGTAATTCTGTTAAATCATATAAAAGAGGGGCATATGATTTTTTAGGTGTCTTTTTTATATTCACTATTACAGCCGATTTCCCTTTTAGATTTTTTAATAAAGAAAGAATCTGATCTTTTTGAAAAGTTCTGACATTTTTTGTTTTTCTATCCTGCCAAGTAAATAAAATATTTCCTATTTTGACATTCAGACCATAATAAGGTTTTGGTACAAAATTTTTGATTTCTTCCTCTCTTTTTGCTATAATTGCCAACGTAGGAGTCTGAACACGACCACAAGAAAGCTGTGCATTATATTTACAAGTCAACGCTCTTGTAGCATTGATTCCCACCAGCCAGTCAGCCTCTGCCCTGCACATCGCCGCATCATATAAATTTTGATATTCCGCTCCATTCTTTAAATTCATAAACCCTTCCCTTATTGCCTTATCTGTAACAGACGAAATCCAAAGCCGCTTCAAAGGCTTATGGTTTCCCGCCCTTTCTAAAATCAATCTCGCCACTAACTCCCCCTCTCTTCCAGCATCTGTGGCGATAATAATTTGATTCACTTCTTTTCTATGGATTTGCTCCTTTACTGCTTGAAATTGTTTTGCTGTCTGTTTGATAATTTCTAACTTAAATTTTTCTGGCATCATTGGCAAATCTTCCATATTCCAGTCCTTATACTTTTTATCATAATCCTCTGGATCTGCTAATGTGATAAGATGTCCAAGCCCCCATGTCACGATATATTGACTGCCCTCTATCGCACCATTGATATTTTTATTACATTTTAAAACTCGTGCGATATCACGAGCAACCGATGGTTTTTCTGCTATTACTAAAGATTTCATGTTTTTCCTCATTTCTGTACCGTTTTGTCATTCCTTTTTAGAAGGATTTAAAATTTTATAAATTCTGACTTATAAATTTTGTAATAAAAATTATATTATTTATATTTCTTACATTTAAAATTGAATTTAAAAAATAGGATTATGAAATATATAAAAAAAGAAAGAGAATATTTTAGCGAAGGGTTCGCTTCAGCAAAAACCTATTCCAACGAAGCCGCGCTTTCGCTCCGTTCCAGACGTAACGGTACTAAATTCGTTGAACCCTTATGGGTTCACTCATTAAGTGCCGACGTCTTCCAAGGGGCTTCTTTTAGAATAGGTTCTTGCCTTCGCTAGTTTATTGACTATTCTAAAAGAATTAAAAATCATACTATCTAAAAATAAAAGACCTTTAAATTTTTTATTTTATTAAAATACTAATATATGGTAAAAAACTTTGAATTTAATATTTATTATGTTTAATAGAAGCGTGGATTCATTAAAATTCTGTCTTTCTTTTTCCAACTTTTTTTGTCTGGTTTCTTTAAATCCAAATCTATAAGACGTCTGTCTATCCTAGATATTTGTTTAATATGCTTAATTTATTAGTTTACCATAAATTAAGTATATCAAATTCTATACATTCAAGTTTCTCTATACTATTCCAATCTTTTGCAAGCACAATATTATCTACTTGTTTTGCTGAATATAATTGATCAAGTGTATTATAATTTTGCTCTCCACTTCCATCTCTATAACCACACCTTTGAAAGGAACAATGGTCATCATAAATAATTATCATATATTCCTTTCCATATAAATAAATTCTAAGTTCCGCTTCCATTCCTTCCTCTATACTTATTTGTAAAAATCTTTTTATTTCTTCAAAACTGTACTTTATCATTTTCTTCTCCTTATTAAATTATCATTCTAATTTTATCACAGGCAATTATCTGCTTCAAAATACGTTAACTCCCTTTTCAAAAAAGTATTCCCATTACATAAACCTTAAAATATAATGCATATTTTTACATAGAATTACTGAATTTTCACCCATCTAATAATTCTGTAAACTGTAATATATCTATAACTTATTCGCTGTCAGTATAATATTTATCCCATTTGAAGTTTTTAATTGCAATTTTTGTTTCAGCAGTTTTGTCCCACTGAATACAAAATCCATTAGCTTTTAACTCATCAACGATTATCTGCCCGACTTCTTCAGCGGTTGGCTTTTCAAAATAATTACCAAAGGAAATATAAAGTAAAGTAGTATCTTCATGTAAGATATGTTCTAAATCCTGTTCTGTATAAAAGCAGCAGCCAACAACCTTTTCTCCTTTTTCATGTAACCACATAGCCTCTTCATTACAATCCTCAAATCCATCTGATTGAGTATATCCAGCATAATGTAATGCAACAATCCCATATTTCATTAGAGAATGAAAAGCTAAATCTAATTTTAAGAAATTTTCTTGATTACCTGTATTTTGAAACTCTTTACGAAGTGCTTCAATTATTTCAAGCAAATCATCTTTCGTTATATTATCACATTCATGGCGGTAAAAATCTTTCATGTATTGCTCACATTCTCTTAAAATTTTATCATTTGACCAAAAACCAGCTTTAATATAATTGATTATCATTTCTTCTAATTCGTCTGCACAACATTCATCTTTTATTTTACTTTTCCATTCCATAAAAACTTTTCCTCTTCGCATAAAAAATTCTAATTTATAACATATCCCATATCTTTCTATTTGCTCTATTATTTTTCTCTATCTCTTCTGCACTTGTCCATTCTTCACATTCCCCACAGATATCTATCCCCAAAATAGGCTGTGTTTCTTTTATCAACTCATATACTTTTTCCATCTCATCTAACCGCAAACTGCCCTGATCCCAATCAGTACTCACTTCCTCTTTACGGAAAACATCTTTATCAATAGAAAAATAAACAGGATAATGTATCTGGCTTTGTATCTCCTTTTGCCACTCTTCCTTTCCAAATTTAGATTCTTCCAAAATAAACACACGATCTTGATATTTTTCTTCTATAGTATTTAAAAATGAATCTGCCACTCCTATGAGTACGACTTCTTTTACAAACAAATTTTTCTCTAATACCCATTTCACCCAACAGCCGCACGATAATAAATCTTCAAATAAAGATGGTTTCATATCTGTATGATGATCAAACAGCACAAGTGAAAATGGTTGTTTTATTTTTTCTAATAAAAAAAATGTCATATAATGATAATTACCTGATCCAATATAGCAGACCTTTATATCCTCTTCTTTTATTCGTTTTCTTATTTCTTCTGCTGCCGTTTCCTCACAATATCCCCTCACCCCAGATAAATCTCTAAAATCTATCCATTTCACTTGATTTTGACAATAAAAGTCTTGATTCTGATAACACCCATCAAAATTCAATATCGTTAATGTCTTCCCCATAAAATTCCCCCTTTTTCTTACTTATATTTATTATATCATAATTATTTTTTTATTCATATACAAATCTTATTTAAAAAAACCTTTCTGCCTTTAGAAAAACACCACTTATCGTACTTTATCCTATAGACTCAAACAAAAAAAATAGAAATACAAAAAGTAAAGAAAACACTTTGACCAAAGGGTCGCTCCAGAAAGGAAGTCTTCCAACGAAACCGCACTCTCGCTCTGTTCCAGACGTAGTGGTACTAAATTCGCAGTCCCTAATGGAACTGCTTATTAAGTACCAACGTCTTCCAAAGGGTTTCTTTTGGAAGACTTCCTTTCCTCCGCTAGTACATCGTTGCATTAACTTTTCAGTAAATAATAAATTTATTAATATTTCTATATCACGAACAAAACATATAAATGTGTTTTATTCGTGATATGGTTTTACCTGATTATTAATGTAATAATATACTATTTTACTGATTATCCTAAGAAAAAATCCTAATATCAAAAAAAAAGATTTCACTTTTTTCTTCTTATAAACTATCGATCAACTATTATAACATATCATAACACCCGCCATTGCACTTTGCAAACTAGCCAATGCGATAAACTAGCCCCAGAATGTATTCTATTCCAAAAGAAGCCCCTTGGAAGACGTTGGCACTTAATGAGCAGCCCTGATA
>OFGK01000610.1_pt1 | contig 28951 bp, 28 predicted proteins | sample 1521771 | NCBI WGS metagenome assembly OFGK01 (sample SAMEA3504088, study PRJEB24116) | mouse gut metagenome | biome: mouse gut; feature: mouse-associated habitat; material: faeces | place: Denmark | collected 2011 | reverse complement strand
TATCAATTCCTCCTGTTGAATCATGATTCAATCCCAATTTGTGGGTAAAGGTTAGCGATGAATCGCGTCCCTACAAATTGACAAGATTAATTATATAGATTATGGCTGAAGGATTTAAAGTAAAGCAATATGATGTGCCCGTGAAACGCTACTGCCGCACCATGCAGTTGCGCGAGGGCGACCAAAAGTTCATCGACGACTACCGCCACGCACATTCCGAAGGTGTGATATGGAAAGAGGTAATCGACGGTATACGCCAGGTGGGTATCCTCGAGATGGAAATCTACATCCTCGACAACAAGCTGTTCATGATAGTGGAGACCCCGCTCGATTTCAACTGGGACGAGGCGATGGAACGACTTGCCAAGCTCCCCCGCCAACAGGAGTGGGAAACATTCATGTCACGTTTCCAGGACTGCTCCGCCGAAGCCACAGCCGATGAAAAATGGCAGATGATGGACCGCATGTTCCACCTGTATTAGAATGCTTTTACTTAAACTGTATTGATTTGTAAAATTTGCAATATGACAATTAATTAATTATATTTGCGATTATTACCAACACAATACCAATATCATGAAAAAGTATTTCTCTATCTTCCTTGTGACTTTACTGGTCGCCGCAGTATCATCATGTAGTTCAAATTCCGGATTCAAGGCGGGCGACGTGTTTACGCATACTTCGGCCCCGATAAATGATGATTATCCCAATCCGGTCAAAATGTTGCTTATTTTTCAAGACAACAACGATGTGATACTTGGATTTGAGTCATCCGACCGCATTAATTTCCCTGTCGGTTTCGGCAAGTTCGACCCTGAGAGCGGTAATATCTCTTTTTCCTCTACCGAGGACCGCAACCGCAATGTGAGCTTTTTCTATAGCGGGGATATAAATATCAAAATCGTACGTTCGGCGGCCGATGAAATCAAGGTTTCAACTGATAACCCCGAAATCGGTGCGTTTCTTGAGGACGGAGTTATGAAACGCGGTTCGTCGATTGAATTGTCGGACAAGCTCGTAGGCAGTACATGGGGCGATGATGAGGGATATACGGTGAAATTTACCACCCCGACTACCGCATTTATGTCCGGTGGTGATTATGTCGGCTATATGCTGGTGGGAAATTCCATAGCCGTCAAAACAGGCGACAATCTTTCTGACGAAACAGTAATCGGTACGCTTTCGGCTGACGGTCAGTCAATGCGTGTTCGCCGCAGCGGCCTTGCCCCTTCCACATTTGAATATATTGAAATAAGGAAACTCTCCGGCAACTGATTCAAACAATTATATGGGCGGGGGCGAGACGCCCCCGCCCATATCAACTCAACTTGAGCAATGTGAATTTTAATTCGTCATATTTGCATAAAAATCCAAACTATCGCTAAAAAGGTTGTGTCAAAAATTAAATCTAGGCACAACCTTTTTAATGTAGAATATTTATTTAACGGTAGAATACCTGTTGTAATCAATAGATTACCTTCGTATTGCCAACATTTGTCTGCCGGATATAGAGATGACCCTTTTGCGGATTTGCCACAGCACGTCCGAGTATATCGTAGTATACGGTCTCACCTTCAACCTCCTCTGCCATAATGTCTCCGACACCGGCTGAGGCGGGAGTTATCTTGGTGAAATAATGCCAGCCGAGAGCAGTCTTGTAAGCGGTTACAGATTCCTCGGGAACAACAAGCTCGATGTCACCATAATCGGTATTTTCAAAAAGCGTGTATATATCATCGCCATCGAGCTGACCTTTTTTGATTGAGGGAGGCGTTACTGCATGACAGATAAATTTGGTAATCTGAGGATTACCTTCAAAAACGAATCCGCCGAGAGTGGTAACGGTTGACGGCAGCTCGATAACTGTCATTTTAAGCAGATGGTCAAATGCATAGTTACCAATCGTGGTGAGGCCTTCGGGGAAAACGAGATCTTCGAGAGCCGTGCACCAACGGAATGACCAGTGGCCTATAGTAGTGACTCCGGGCATCTCGACTTTTTTCAACTTCGGACATGAGTCAAAAGCATAGTTGTCAATCAGTTTGACACTTTCTGGCAAAATAACAGAGGTCAATCCGTCGCATTCAGAAAATGCACTGGAACCGACAGCAACGACAGGAAGTTCACCATAATTTTCCGTTTTGACCGTGGCGGGGATGACATAATCGCCGACATAGGTGCTCCCCTTTGCCGGGGTCGTAACAGTAAGTGATGTGATTTTTTTGTCGGCCTTGTAGCGGATACCGTTGTCACCAATGATGTAGGTAGTAGCAGCCCCGGCAGTGAAAGAAGATGCCAATACAGCTGTCAGACAAAGAATTGAAGTAAAAAATTTCATAACAGAATTAATTAGTTAATAAAGTGCTTAAAATTTCGATACGCAAAATTAGTCCATTTCACTTTACCACACAAGCAAAACGCCAATAAATATCAATATCGACCGGCATTTTTATATTAGAAGCATAAAAATTACAGCAAATTGCCAACAAGTATTACACAAGCTAATATTGATTAGCAATGAATTATCATACACTCAGACCTTGCAATATGGTTCAAATAAGAAAAAATTTGCCAACGAGGGTGTTGCAGAACTAAACTTTACGCAGTTAAAAAACGCGGCTCCTATGCAAAGACTCCTGATAATCAACCGTGTAGCAGCCGCAGTTTTTCCGCGGTCAGCTAAAATCGAGTTTTGCAACGCTCTCCGCTATTTGAACCGCATTGCACAGACCGTGCGTCACTGCTGATAGCGGGAGGTCGCTGCCGGAAAAAAAATGCGCCGGCTTGGTCGAGCCGGCGCATGGTTGTATTTTCACGGGAGGGTTCTTGTCAGTTCATTACTATTCCGGGGAGGCCGGGGAGGCGGGATGCCTGATAGACGCGAGCGAACTGGCGTACGAAGTCAAGGGCACGGCGTCCGGGCTTTTCAATCTTAATTTCTTTTTCTGACACTGATGTTACGGTAACGGGAGTAGAGATTTCTTTCATTGGCATAATGTGTTGAAGGTGAATGATGCGACGCCTGTATCTGTTTGTGACGTCTGCTATTATAACGCCTGAAGAGCTTTATTTATTGTATCAGACGTAAATATTTTTTAATGAACACTGTAACGTGTCGGAACGATGAAAATTGCCTTTAAAAGCGAATTTATTTATTAAGAATGGTTAATTGGGCATCGTTTGTCTTGGTTATTAGAAAAATATGTAGTACATTTGTAGTTACGGGAAATGAATTCTGCGATTTTAAAAGAGTTTCCCCATTGATTTATTATTATTAATTAAACCTGTATTCAGCCTATTGACCATCATTACTCTTTATTAACACCTTATAATATAGTAATGCAGAATCTTACACGGCTCACCGACGAGCAGTTGGTTGCAGCCTACGCCGATGGTAACAACGAGGCTTTCGACACATTATTGACACGCCACCAGAGCCGTGTCTTCTCCTATATACTTAATATTGTCAAAAACCGCGAGCTTGCCGACGATATATTTCAGGAGACGTTTGTCAAAGCTATAACGACAATCAAGCAGGGGCGTTACACCGAGAGTGGAAAATTCTCGGCGTGGATAACCCGCATCGCACACAACCATATCATCGACTACTACCGTCAGGAGAAAGCCAACGGTGTCGTTTCGGCCGATGACATGGACTTATCTCTCCTCAACCGCAAGGAACTTGCCGAGGACACTATTGAGGATTTCCTGATTGATTCACAGATTTCAGCCGATGTGCTCAATATAATGAACCAGTTGCCGCAGCTGCAGCGCGAAGTCATCGACATGCGTTTTTTCCGTGACATGAGTTTCAAGGATATTGCGAAGGCAACCAATGTCAGCATCAACACGGCGCTCGGACGCATGCGCTACGCCATACTCAACATGCGCCGCATCGCGAAGGAGAACAATATCACCCTTTCGCGCTGAGCCGGCGCGAGGTTTACCGCATATAAGCTGCGGCCACCGTTGATGGTGGCCGCAGCTTTTTTATTTTTCGAGGGGGATATCGCCGGGAGTTGCCACGGGGCAAGCTGAAATTGCAGTGCATGTCACTGCGATATTATATTAAATGGAATTACCACGGGGGCGAGACGCCCCCGCCCCACTCAGCCCACTCAACTCAAGTGAAGGGTATGTTGCACTTATATTTGTGGCAGGAATGGGACTTTAATGCGGCGGGGACATTTATGGCGGGGTATGAACTTAATGCGGGGCCGGAATGTTTTTTGTGTGTAGGATTTATAAAAAAATCCAAAGATAGTATAAAAAGTGGCAAATTTTGCTGCCGGTGATTTTTTATTTTCATTTTTATTAATTGTTATATGACAGCGTTAAGACAATGCGCTTTTGTTGCCGGATTAGCTTTTTTTGCTACCGCCAGCATCAATGCAAGCGAAAGCCAGTCCGACTCGAATGAAGCAGCATCTTCAGAGGCCGGCGAAGCCGATTACAGGGCTATAACAACCATCGCGGTTGAATCGGAGAGTGATTATGTGCCTGTACCTGACAGGACTATAGTTATTACGGGGGGCGCCAACGGCGTGCACCGTGAAGTGGTAAGAGTGCTGTATGACACTTCGGATATGCATTTTCAGGATGCGAGTGTGCCACGCTTCCTCATGATAGACCGCCAGGGGAACACATTGTTCGGTATCGGCGGATATGTGGAGGGTGTGATGCAATATGATTTCGACGGAGCTATCGACGGTGACGGTTTTGTGACCCACAACATCGCCGTGCCTTCCAATCCGACGCTGCACAACCGGCTGGGCGCCGACGCCACGCATACAAATCTTGTGTTCCAGTTGCTGCGCAATACCAGATTAGGCATATTGAATGCATACGTACAAGGAAATTTCTCGGGCGATTCATACGGATTCAAACTGAAAAAAGCGTATATCAGCCTGCATAACGTGACTGCGGGCTATGCGCGCTCTACGTTTGAGGACGGCGCCTCGGGGTCGCCGACAATCGACTATCAGGGTCCGTCGGGTGCGGTATCAGCCACCAATTTGCTGTTGCAATACCGCGTGCCCCTCGACAAGCATTTCACAGTGGCTATTTCGGCCGAACTTCCGCAGGCTGACTATACGCTGACCCCTGGCGCCAACGAGGCGATAAACCAGCGTTGTCCCGATATACCGGCGTATGTGCAATATCAATGGGCCGGAGGTGACAGCCATGTGCGCGCATCGGCGCTGTTCCGACAACTGTCGTACCGCAATCTTGCCAAGGCGGAAAACAGATTTGCAACCGGATGGGGCGTACAGCTCAGCGGTGTGGCAAAAATCAGTTCGATAGCCGAAGTATATTACCAGGCTGTATACGGCAAGGGCATAGCCAATTACATCAATGATATATCGGAATTCGGATATGACCTTATCAGCGACGGCGCGGACGGCAAGATGAAGGCCCCGGGGTCGTTCGGCGTGGCAGGAGGCGTGAGACTCAACCTGTCGGACCGCGTATTCGTGTCGAGCACCTACAGTTTCTGCCGTCTGTATGACCAGGAGAATATGGGTCCGGACGCATACCGCCGAGGCAATTATGCGGTGGTGAACTGCTTCTACACTCCGATAAGCGACCTGCAGGTAGGCATCGAGTATCTGCACGGACGCCGCACCGACATGAGTCATGAACATGGCACTGCCAACCGGCTCGAAGCGATGGTGAAATACAGCTTTTAAATTTTATTAGCAAACCATCGACAGATGAAAGGCGTTGAAAACATAGCTTAAACAAATAACTTATATAACCATATAACACACAATACTATGGACAGAATAATAGCTCTTTCAGAGATAAAAAGCGCCGTCGAGGAGGCTTTCGAGAGTTTCAAATCGTCAAAAGAAGGCACCGTAGACCCGCTGCTCGAGGGTACCGACCCAAAGAAATTCGGCATAACTATAGCGTTGGCCGACGGTACTATAATCAGCAAAGGCGACACTGACGCCGCATCGCCGTTAGGCGGTATCATCAAGGTGCCCCTCTCGACCATATTGCTGAGCCAGAATACGCCCGAGGAACTCATAAAGAAAAGCGGACACTGCCCGTGCAACGCGCAGCCCGGCAAACCGCACATGCACGGCGCCCACGGCATACGCGCGATTTCGGCAATAGAACCGATAGGCGACCCTGACTCGAAATGGAATTTCATAGAGAACCGCATGATTGACCTGATGGGCTCCGCTCCACTTCTCGATGACAAGATTTATGAGGCTCTCAAGAAGAAAGCTGTCGACGACGATACCGTGAACCAGCTCGCGAAAGACGGCTATTATCTGTATGACGATGCCACAATGTCGACCGACCTATATATAAGAGCCCGCTCGATGACGGCTACTACCGAACAGCTTGCCATGATGGCTGCCACGATCGCTGCCGACGGAGTGAACCCCGTGACAGGTAAAATAGTGTTTGACGGCGAAATCGCCAAACATGTAGTGGGTATGATGGCCGCGAAAGGCCCGCGCAAGATGACATTGCCGTGGGACATGGCTGCCGGTCTGCCTGCCAAGTCAAGTTTCGGCGGCGCGATAGCGGGTGTTTATCCGGGTGTGATGGGTATCGCGGCATACGCTCCGCTGCTTATGCCTAACCGCGTGTCGGAAAAGGCTGCAAAGGCCATAATGACGATAATGCACAAGCTTGACATCAGTGTGTTCCAGAGCGCACGGCTTGTTATCGACAAGGATAAATAACACAGCAGACGATTGAGAGTTTTTTCCAGCTAATTCTCATGTCAGAGAGATGCCCTGTGGTAGTCCGCAGGGCATTTTTTTAATTTTGAATTTTGAATGGGGAATTTTGAATTTGCGGGTGGGGGTATTTTAGCTAAGGCAGCTATTTTTAGCTATTATAGCTATTTTAGCTATTTTAGCTACCATGGCTACTTTAGGCGGGTTGAGCGGATTTTTTGCGGGGAGGCGGTGTGAAAGCTCGAATTTGTTAGATAAAACGGATATTTTATGACAATTTTGCTTTATTTTCAAAATTAATGTAGCAAAATGTTGTATATTTCAATTGGAATATTTACCTTTGCAAACAAAATAGAGAAAGACCTTGCAGGAAGGTTACAACTAAGGTAAAAACAACTTCATTTTAAATAAAATCAGTAAATAGATGAAAGCAGCAGAAGTACTTGACGACCTGCGTCGTCGTTTCCCCAACGAGCCTGAATATCTTCAGGCTGTGGAAGAGGTAATCACATCAATCGAGGACACTTACAACCAGTATCCCGAATTTGAGCGCTACAACCTGATTGAGCGTCTGTGCATACCCGACAGAATTTATTCGTTCCGCGTATCGTGGGTTGACGACAAGGGAGTTGTCCGCAACAATATGGGTTACCGTATCCAGCACTCCAACGCTATCGGCCCGTACAAGGGAGGTATCCGTTTCCACTCATCGGTAAACCAGTCAATCCTGAAGTTCCTTGCTTTCGAGCAGACATTCAAGAACTCGCTCACCACGCTTGCCATGGGCGGCGCAAAGGGCGGCTCGGATTTCTCGCCCCGCGGCAAGAGCGATATGGAGGTGATGCGTTTCTGCCAGGCTTTCATGACCGAGCTTTGGCGTCATATCGGTGCCGACACCGACGTGCCTGCCGGCGATATAGGTGTAGGCGGCCGTGAAGTAGGCTACATGTACGGTATGTACAAGAAGATGGCCCGCGAATTTACCGGAACTTTCACCGGCAAGGGCCGCGAATTCGGCGGTTCGCTGATCCGTCCGGAGGCTACGGGCTACGGCAACGTATATTTCCTCCTCAACATGCTCGCCACCAAGGGTATCGACATCAAGGGCAAGCGTGTGGCCATCTCCGGATCGGGCAACGTGGCAACCTATACGGCAGAAAAGCTGCTCCAGCTCGGCGCAAAGGTTGTGTCGATGAGCGACTCCGACGGCACGGTAATCATACCTGACGGCATGACCGAGGAACAGCTGAAATTCGTGTTCGAGCTCAAGAACATATACCGCGGCCGCATCAGCGAGTTCGCCGAGGAGTACAAACTCCCCTACTACCCCGGCCAGCGTCCCTGGACTTTGGTTAAGGCCGACATCGCAATGCCTTCCGCAACCCAGAACGAGCTTAACGGCGAAGAGGCACGCGCCCTTCTGGCCAACGGCTGCATAGCCGTGAGCGAAGGTGCCAACATGCCCTCAACTCCGGAAGCTATCAAGGAATTCCTTGCCGCCAAGATACTTTACGCTCCCGGAAAGGCAGCCAACGCCGGCGGTGTGTCGGTATCGGGTCTTGAAATGGCACAGAACTCGCAGAAGCTCTCGTGGAGCGCAGAGGAGGTAGATGCCAAGCTCAAATCAATAATGGCTGAAATCCACCACCAGTGCACGCTTTTCGGCAAAGAGGAGGACGGATATATCAACTATGTCAAGGGTGCGAACGTAGCCGGCTTCATGAAGGTGGCACGCGCCATGATGGCACAAGGTATTCTCTAATCGACTAAATTAAAAAAGCGGGGCTGCCGGTTGGCAGCCCCGCTTTTTTAATGCATAATTCATAATGCATAATTCATAATTATGGCTGCTCCTCCGGGAAGCAGCCGTATTTTTTGGGAATAAGGTCATTAAGGTCGTTATGGACTCTAAGGTCATTAACGACTTTAATGACTTTGGGGGGATTTTTTATTGGGGATTGCTTATTGTCTGTCTGTTTATTTATTTGGTGTCGGTGAGGCGGCGCATTGTGGAGATGTCGTCGAGGTAGTCCTGCATGTCCTGTTCGTGGTCGGCTTCCTCGGCAAGGATTTTCTTGGCGAGCTCGTTGGTTATGTAGTCTTTGCCTTCGGTAAACTCGGCAAGTTCCTGATAACGGCGCATCGCACACTCCTCGGCTATCAGGATAGTCTTGAGGAAGTATTCGGAGTTGAATGCGGTGGGAGTGTCATAGACGCAACGGGCGTGTTTGAACCATTCCTGCGGTGTCAGTACGGGCACTCCTTCAAGTTCGATAATGCGGTCGCATATCATTGATGCATGGTGCAATTCCTCCTGTGCATGTTCTTCAAATTCTCGCTGCAGGTCGACGCGCTGCGCACCGACAACCATTTTTGCCGCAGTCCAATACTGATAGTACGCGAGCCATTCTTCAGACAAAGCTGCGTTGAGCTGGTCGAGCACTTTTGCCACATCTATTTTCCCTTTCAACAGGGCTACACTTTCTCTTGCCATAATCTTATTTTTTAATTAAAACCTCACCTATATAACACGTCGAGACAGGATTGGTTCACAGGAAGCCGTACTGAACACGAAGGGGTGACATTATGTTTTATCTATGAACCAAAGATGAAATAAACGATAAGCATTATGTCAACAAGAATTGTTTCAACTATCGCACCTCTTTCAAGAATGAGGCGAAGCAGGGATATTATATCGCCGCTTGAGTTCAAGCGTATAACGCTGGATGACATGGACGCTATAAGCCGATTTCTTACTCATTCGAAGTCGCGCACGTGTGACTATACCGTGGGCGGGATATACATGTGGGTGCACTATTTCAATTACAGCTACTGCATATACCGCAATACACTTTTCATACAGGGAGTGAGCGAGGAGGATATGGGACGGCCGGCATTTTCAATGCCTTTAGGCGAGCTTCCGCTCGATGAGTCGGTGGCTCTGCTGAAGGATTACTGCGAACAGAATGGTATCCCGCTACGGTTTTCGGCAATACCCGAAGATTGCATCAGTGAGTTCAGACAGGCCGGGGAGTGGACTGTGGAACCGCTTGCCGACTGGGCTGACTATCTCTATAATGCCGAGGGTATAGCGACACTCTCGGGAAAGAAATACTCCAAGAAACGCAATCACGTGAACCGGTTCATGCTCGACAATCCCGAGGCGCAACTGCATGCCATAAGCGAGGAGAATACGGAACGGATACTCAACGCTTTTTACAGTTGGGACAATACGGAGGAGATACAGTCGCTGACGGCAATCGAGGAACGCGACATGACGGTGAACGTGATGGAACATCTGGCACAGTTGCCGGGATTTGAAGGGGCGTGGCTCGATGACGGACGCGGCAATATCGTGGCTTTCACCGTAGGTGAGGTAATAGGCGACACGCTGTATGTGCATATCGAGAAGATGGATCATGAGGTGTCGGGCGCGGGCACGGCGGTGTTCCACCTGTTTGTGAAGGCGATGATGGAGAAATATCCGGAGTTGCGTTACTGCAACCGTGAGGAGGATGTGGGTGACGAGGGACTTCGTCAGGCGAAGCTGTCGTATCATCCGTCGGATGTTTTGCAGAAGTATGACCTGATTGGAGCATAAAATTGAAAAAAGTTTAGTAACTTTGGGGGTATAAAATCAGATGGGCTTACTATAAATTATCAGGCAGGCTCACTCAAGGATGGTAAAAGAGATGTCGTCAATCGAGCAAAACAGCATAATGACCGGGGGAAACGGAATGACCGGGGGGAATAAGACAAAGGGGAACAGAATCAAAGTGTGGGTGGAGGCTATGCGGCTGCGCACGCTTCCGGTATCGGTGGCGGGAGTGATTGCCGCGATGGCTCTCGGCGAGATATTCGGCTGCTTCAAGACGGTGCCCGCGCTGCTGTGCCTGCTGTTTGCGGTGCTGGCGCAGATTTCATCGAATTTCGCGAACGAATATTTCGATTACCGCGGCGGCCTTGACCGCCCGGGACGCGTGGGGCCGAGGCGCGGCGTTACCGAGGGTGACATCACCCCGCAGGCGATGCTGCGTGCCACAATCGCGAGTCTTGCCGCAGCCTGCATCACAGGTTGCGTGCTGATAATATGGGGCGGCTGGGAGCTTATCCCGGTAGGGCTGCTCATAGCGGGAGGCGTATTCGCCTATTCGGCGGGGCCGTATCCGTTGTCGCACCACGCATTGGGGGAAGTTGCGGTAGTGATATTCTTCGGCGTGATACCCGTCAACATGACGTATTATATCATGGGGCACCAATTCGGGGAGACAATACTGATGGTATCGCTTGCCATAGGGCTTATGGGCGCCAATATACTGCTTGTGAACAATTATCGTGATATTGAAGATGACCGCGCGGTCGGCAAGCATACGATAGCCACGCTGTTCGGCGGCAAATGCGCCTCGACGCTTTATCTGCTTAACGGGTGGATTGCCATGATGCTGACGGCACCGCTGTTCATCGAACTGCCCTTCGCGATATGGGCGGCTCCGGCGCTTTACTTAGGGTGCCACACGATGCTGTGGTGCGCGCTGCTCCGCCGTCGCGGCCGCGAACTCAACAAACTCTTAGGGATGACCGCGCTCAACATGTTGGCGTTCACACTGGTCTTCGCGCTTATAGTATTCGTGATATAAGCGGCAAGCCTACGGTTAAAGTTCCAATTCAAATAAAACATACTCTCAGAATAAAATAAACGACAATGTCGACACTGACACCTGTAATACAACTCAAAAGCCCCAAATTATACTATACGGGGGTGATGCTCGCCAATCCCGCCGAAACGGACATAGTGCAGGGCATCAATGTGGTGATAGGCGCTAACAGTTCGGGAAAGTCAACATTAGGCAACATACTCGAAAAGGGGTGGAATTTCCGCACGAATGTAATAACCTCGCCACTGGGGAAGCCGTCGGTAAAGAAAATCGAATTCTCCGACATACATTCGCTGCCGGGACTTAATGTAGAATATTACCAGCAGCGGTATGAGGCCACGATGAATGACGAGGTGCCGAGTGTGGCCGACATTCTCGGAGATAAAATCAACAGCGCCCGGTGGGAAGAGCTGACCCGGATGTTTCACCTGCATGGAGTGGAGGAACGCAAAATCAACTATCTGTCGTCGGGCGAGCTGAGGAAGCTGCTCATAATCAATGCTCTCATCAACCCTGTCGACGTACTGATACTCGACAATCCGTATATTGGTCTCGACGCGGGTTCGCGCGTGATACTCAACGAAGCCATCGACGCGCTCAACCGGCGGGGCATCACGACAGTGCTGCTCGTGGCCAACCCGATCGACATACACCCCAACGCCACGCAGGTGATACCGATGCAGAATCTCACCATATTGCCTGCAATCAGCGAGTTCAGTTCCATAAAATGGGTGCAGTCGTCGGTAATGCATCTTTTCGACTACGCCGTCAACATCGCCGACATACCACTGCCACCCGTCATTGACAACGAGCCTGTGGATACGGTGATGAAAATATCGCACGGGGTGGTCAACTACGGCAACCGCCGCATAATCGACGGAATAGACTGGGAGGTGAAGGACGGCCAGTGCTGGGCGCTGTCGGGACCGAACGGTTCGGGGAAATCGACACTGCTGTCGCTGATATGCGCCGACAATCCTCAGGCCTACTCCAATGACATAACCCTTTTCGACCGCCGGCGCGGAAGCGGAGAGTCTATATGGGACATCAAACGGCGCATATCGTTTGTAAGTCCGGAACAAAGCCTGCATTTCCATCCGGCGGGCGATGTGGCTACGATAGTAGCGCAAGGGCTCAACGACACCACCGGAGTGTTCATTCCCCTCAAGCCGGGACAGAAAGAGCTTGCCGAACAGTGGCTCAGGCTGCTTCATTTAGAGCACCTGGGGCCGCGCAGCATAGGCACGCTGTCGGGCGGCGAGAAGCAGATGGTGATGCTGGCGAGAACGTTCATAAAGCAACCGCGACTGATGATATTCGACGAGCCGCTTCACGGACTCGACTATGCCCGCGCCCGCGCCGCCCGCGCCATCATAAACCATTTCGCCGCGAGGTCGCGCGCCTCGGAGAGACGCTACCCGCTGTCGCTCATTTTCGTGAGCCACTATGCGGAGGAACTGCCTGAATGTGTAACCTATACAAAAACTCTCGGATAAACGCCGTGCAACTGACCCGACTGCATATTACCAATTTCAAGAATATCGCCGAAGCCGACCTGAGTTTCAGCCCGAACATCAACGCGCTGCTCGGCGACAACGGCATGGGCAAGAGCAATCTGCTCGATGCAATATATTACCTCAGTTTCTGCAAGAGCTTCACGTCGCTCCCCGACGCGGGGATAGTACGTGCAGGCGAGACGTTCACGATGATGCAGGGCGACTATCTGCGCCGCGGCACGGAGGAGCAGGTAGCGTTCGGATATGCCGCGGGGAAGCGCAAATCGTTCAAACGCGGCGGCAAGGAGTACAGCAGGCTGAGCCAGCACATAGGGTTGTTTCCGCTCGTGCTCGTATCGCCGGCCGACATGGAGCTTGTGGGGGGCGGTACGGAATGCAGGCGCAAGTTCATCGACATGCTCATATCGCAGACCGACGCCACCTATCTGAATCACCTGATACGCTACAACTCGGCGCTACAACAGCGCAACCGCCTGCTGCGCGACCATATTGCCGACCCAAATCTCTATATTGCCGTGGAAATGACGATGGAGATGTCGGCGGAATATATCACAAACGCTCGACGGGAGATAACGCAACGGCTGCGCGACACATTCATAAGGCATTACCGCGACATAGCGCGCACGGAGGAAACGCCGGGGATAGAATACCGCTCGGCGCTCGACATGTCGGGGCGCAGATACTGCGAGCTTCTCGACGAGTCGCGCCGCAGGGACGAGATTGTAGGTCACACTACGACCGGCCCGCACCGCGATGACCTCGAGCTGACGCTTGACGGAATGGCGGTGAAGAATACCGCGTCGCAAGGGCAGTCGAAAACATTCACGATAGCGCTGCGGCTGGCTCAGTACGAGTTCATGCATGAGGCCACGGGGATGAGGCCGCTATTGCTGCTCGACGATATATTCGACAAACTGGATTCGCGGCGCGTGGCAAACATTGTCGAAATCGTGAACCGTGACATATTCGGCCAAATATTCATAACGGATACCAACCGTGACCACCTCGACTCCATCATGTCGGCCATGACCGGTGCGGACTACAGTTTATGGAACGTCAATTCGGGAAAATTCGAACCCATAAAATAACCGTGCGATGAAACGGACTGAACCTATATCAATAAAACAGCTCATCGACAAGGTGATGCTTGAGAGCGACACCCGAGAGGCGATGATGCAGCAGCGGGCGTCGTATCTGTGGACCGAGGTAGTCGGAGCGGGAGTCAACAGGTTTACGTTCCGGCGGTATGTCGACAAGGGGGTGCTGCACGTGTATATCACGTCGGCATCGCTGAAAAACGACTTGGGATTTCTGAGGCAGAACATACTGAAGGAAATCAACAGCCGGCTTGGCGCGGAGGTGCTGAGCGACATCGTGATACACTGACAGGTTGAGGTGGTTTGCGGAAAGTTAAAGCCGAGTTTTGCAACACCCTCCCTACGTTTTGAGGCAGTCCTACAACATCGCATAATATACTATAAAAAAGTTTAATATATACGAAAATGAGATACCAATTACCTGAATGTAAAAATCCGAAAGTGCCGGCACCCGTGTGCGAGTTCAGCCACAGGATGCCGCTGCAGGTACGTTTCAACGATATTGACATACTGGGGCATATCAACAACTCGGTATATCTGTCGTTTTTTGACTTGGCAAAGGCCGAATATCTGACCGGCGCCACTTCGGCACGCGTGGAGATTGGCGGCATAGCTGTGGCTATCGTGAACAACAACTGCCAGTTTTATTCGCCGGGTTATTTCAACGAGCCGCTGGAGGCTGCCACGACAGTGACAAGAGTGTCGCACCGCAGCCTGTGCATGGAGCAACGCATATACAATCCGACCAACGGCGACGTGAAGTGCATCGCCACGACAATCATGGCCGGATTTGACCCGAAAACAGCCCGGGGAACCGAAATTCCGCAGGAATTTATCGCGGAGCTTGAGGCATTTGAGGGCAGAAAACTGTTTGTGGAAAAGGCCGGCGGAAAGCAGTAAGCCCACCGGAATGGCAAAACTGATATTATAAATTTTGCAACACACTCCCCACCAACGCCCATTTGAACGATAAAAAGATTTGCAGGATAAATAAAAAAAGGTTATCTTTGCGGGCACTAACAGGCTGCTCGAATGGTGGAATGGTAGACACGAAGGACTTAAAATCCTTTGGCTATTGCAGCTGTGCGGGTTCGAGTCCCGCTTCGAGCACGCGACATAAAGAGAGGAATCCATTGAGTGGATTTCTCTCTTTATCATTATTTTATGATTTTTTTGGGTTGAGGTGTAACATTTTTTGTATATTTGCGTATTAGTATGTGATGGTATCATGGTGATGATGTGGCATTTCCAAAAAGTAGGGACGCACGGCTCGTGCGTCCGCGAAACAGGGACTGACCGTCAGTTGATTATCGGACGCACGAACCGTGCATCCCTACACCATCAGCTGAATTTTTGTGGCATTGCAGCACCCTGATTATCAGATACCGACTTTATTTTTGCAATCAACAATTACATTTCAAAATAATTAGCAGATGAAAAAATTTTTCAAAAAGGCGTTAATGCTTGTCGGAGCTTTTGTGATGCTCCATGCAACGGCGTCGGCACAGGACATGCCGCTTCCGGTGGATTCGGCAGTGCGCATCGGCACACTTCCCAACGGACTTACCTATTACATCCGCCACAATGAGAAACCCAAGGGACAGGCCGATTTCTACATCGCGCAGAAAGTGGGCAGTATTCTTGAAGAGGACAACCAGCGCGGTCTGGCACACTTCCTGGAACACATGTGCTTCAACAGCACAAAGAATTTTCCCGGCAACGGTATCATCAACTGGCTCGAGACAGTGGGCGTGAAGTTCGGTCAGAACCTGAATGCCTATACCGCTGTCGACGAGACGGTATACAATATCTCCAACGTGCCCGTGGCACGCGAGGCAGTGCAGGATTCGTGCCTTCTTATACTCCACGACTGGGCCAACAACCTTCTTCTCGAAGATGAGGAGATTGACAAGGAACGCGGCGTGATACATGAGGAGTGGCGCTCGCGCAACGTAGGCCAGATGCGTATCCTCGAAAACCTGCTGCCGACCATCTATCCCGACAGCAAGTATGCCTACCGTCTGCCTATCGGCACGATGGAAGTGGTTGACAATTTCCCCTATCAGGCACTCCGCGACTATTATGAGGCATGGTATCGTCCCGACCAGCAGGGTATTATCGTGGTCGGCGACATCGACGTGGACCGTATCGAAGGCAAAATCAAGGAGATGTTCTCGGACATCGAGATGCCGGCCGACGCTCCCGAACGTGTATATTTCCCCGTTCCCGACAACGAGGGCACAATCTATGCCATCGGTGCCGACAAGGAGCAGCAGAACTCTCTTGTATGGCTTTACTTCAAGAGCGACCCCTTCCCCAAAGAGATGAAGGGTAACATGTCATACTTAGTGCAGAAGTATGTCATGAAGATGATTACCTCGATGCTCAACAACCGTTTCAGCGACCTTGCCAACAAGCCTGACGCACCGTTCGCACAGGCGCTGGTGTTTAACGACGATTTCCTTCTTGCCAAAACCAAAGACGCGCTGGCATTTGTAGGCGTAGGCAAAGACCCCGACCTCACTCCCGTGCTCCAGTCAATATACCGCGAAGCTCTCCGTGCAAAACAGAGCGGATTTACCGTAGGTGAATACCAGCGCGCCAAAGACGAATACATGTCGCAGCTCGAACGTGCATACAACAACCGTAACGACCGTGAGAACGAGCCGTATGTAAATGAATATGTACGTCACTTCATCGACAACGAGCCTATCCCCTCCATCGAGGACGAGTATCAGCTCATGCAGATGATCGTGCCGATGCTCAACGTCGAGATGATCAACTCGGTGCTTCCCGAACTTATCACCGACAACAACCGCGTGGTATGGGCACTCCTGCCTGAAAAAGAGGGTGTGGCACTTCCTACCGAGGCGGAATTTGCAGCAGCCATGAAAGCTGTCGACGGCGAAACTCTCGAGGCATACGTCGATGAGATGAAGGCCGAGCCCCTCATCCCCAATCTTCCCGCAGCAGGCAAAATCGTATCGGAAAAGGCACTCGAACAGTGGGGCGCCACCGAGCTGACACTCTCCAACGGCGTGAAGGTGATAGTGAAGCCGACGAAGTTCAAAGCCGACGAAATAATGTTTACCGGTACGGCATTCCGCGGCACCTCTCCCCTTTCGGCCGAGAATGACACCGACATCAAGAATATTGAGCTTGTACTCTCGTCGAACGGTCTGGGCGACTATACCGAAATCGACCTCCAGAAATACCTGTCGGGCAAGCAGGCTAACATAAGCCTCGAAATCGGCAACTTCGAGAGTGAAATCGCAGGTATCACCACTCCGAAAGACCTCCCCACCCTCATGGAACTCCTCTACATGACGATGACCGATGTGACTATCACCGAGGATGACTTCAAGGCGCTCCAGAGCAAATATGCAGGCGTGCTGCGCAATCAGGAGTCGAACCCGCAATACATATTCGGCCGCGACGTCGCCAAGAGCCTGTTCGCCAATCCCCGCCGTCTGCCCATCACTTCGGAAGAGGTAGAGGCAGCCAACCGCGAGAATATCCTCAACATCATCCATGACGCCACATCTAATGCCGCCGACTATACCTTCGTATTCGTAGGCAACATCGACATGGATACATTCCGTCCGCTCGCAGAGCAATATATCGCGACCCTTCCGGCCGACGCCTCGAAAGCAGCAAAAGAGGTGAAAATCGACAAGAGCCTCGTGATACGCGACGGTAAAATCGACGATACCTATACCACCAAGATGGAGACCCCGCAGACCTACGCTGTCGTGATGGCTACGGCTGAGGTGCCCTACAACGCCAAGAACGCAAGTCTTGCCTCAATCACAGGCCAGATACTTTCAAAGCGTCTTCTCGACACAGTGAGAGAGGATATGGGTGCGGTATACTCTATCGGAGCTTACGGCTCCATGAACCGTATGCCCGGCAAGAACACGCAGCTTGCATCGCAGTTCCCCATGAAACCGGAAATGAAACAGGAAGTCCTCGACTTCATCGCTGCCGAAATCGAGCGCATGAAAGGTAATGTGACTCAGGAAGAACTTAACAAAGTGATTGAATTCATGGTCAAATCGGCCAACGAAGGCAAAGAGAAGAACAGCAGCTGGATGAGCGCAATCAGCGGCTGGACAGAAAACGGTGTCGATACGTTCAACGGCAACGTAGAGACTTTGCAGTCAATCACTGTCGCCGACGTGCAGCAGTTCCTCACCGACCTTATGTCACAGGGCAACTACGCGATAGTAATACTTGACCCCGAGGCAGCAAAATAATCCTGGCAGGGATATTCAATAATACAGATACCGGCCGCGACAGTCATCGCGGCCGGTATTTTATTTCCGGAATGCCCGGACTACGGTTACAGTAGGCAAACAAGCCCGGACTTTATTTTTCAGACATGCACTAAAAATGGCTCAGGCCGAAATTGCAGTGCATGTCAATATAGAAATTGCCGGCTTTGTTGTCCGCGGTTAAAAACCGCGGCTACTACGTGGCTACCTCATAGGGTGTTATAGTAGCCGCGGTTTTTAACCGCGGAAAGTGATATTAAATGGGAACTGTAAGATGCACTATAATTTCGGATTGAGGCCTAAAAATATTATTTTTGCAATATTATGAAAATTGTAAAATGCAACATGGAGGAGTATCCCGTTCTTACGGGAATATGGGAACGTTCGGTAAGAGCCACGCATGATTTTCTGACGGAAGATGTCATCAGCGACATAAAGAGGGTGCTGGCAAGCGATTATTTCCCGCAGGTCGAACTCTATGGTGCCGTCACGGACGATGGCCGCACGAGAGGATTCATAGGCATGTCGGGTGACAGGATTGAGATGCTGTTTGTCGACAGCGACAGCCTGAGGCACGGATACGGGTCGGCGCTCGTAGATTTCGCGACAGGGCGCGGCGCGGTAAAGGTTGATGTCAACGAGCAGAATCCATCAGCCATGCAATTTTATAACGCGAAAGGATTCGCAATAGAAAGCCGTGACGCCACGGACGAGGCCGGGCGGCCGTATCCGATACTGCATCTCTCACTCATGAACCGGCACACCGGTGCCACGGGAGGATAGTTAAGGGCTTCTATTGCAGGATTACGGCTTGCATTTGCCGACAGGCGGTTCGGTAAGAGTGACGCGCACCACTGTCGTTATGGCGAGGCTGCGGGCTATTGCTTCGTCGAAGTGTTGCATATATTTTGGCAGGAAACGCTCGCAAAGGAGACTCAGGGCCTCGCGTTTTTCCCCGGGGTCGTCCACTATGTCGACACGGCCGAGCGCAATGGCCGAATGGAAATATTCGGTAAAGTTATTCTTTTCCTCCTCATAGCGCGGCGTGCAGCGGCTGACAGCGGAGAGGCTAACGACGGGGCTGTGGCGGAAGCAATCAATTTTTTCGCCTTCCGAAGCACAATGAAAATAGAATGTCGTATCATCTTTACGCACGAGCGAGAGCGGCAGGCCGTAAGGCGTGCCGTCGGGGCGTACCATACTTACAGTGACGTAGGGCGCTTTATCGAATACTTCAAAGGCCCAGTCGGCGTCTTTACGCCGGTTGATTTTCCTCATTTGTCGCATAGCGGGGACTGTTTTTATTCTGAAGCAGTGGAGGGAACCGATGTCAAGGCGGTATAGATGGTCGATGATATGCGGGCTATGGCTTTGGCGGCTTCCTGTTCGGAGCCGTTAAAGTCTTTAACGAGTACGGCGAGAGAGTAGGATGTGCCATCGGGGAGGGTGACAAATGCCACATCATTGTGGGCACAGAGGATGCCGTCGGCGTTGCGGAAGCCGGAACCGGTCTTATGGGCTACGGTCACGCCATCCTTGCCGGCAAGCGGAGCGACGATGCGGTCGGTGCCTGTGGTACACTGTCCGAGAGTGGTGCAGATGAAGTCGCGCGAGGCAGTGTCAATTATGCTGTCGGTAAAAAGCCTGTCAATCAGCAATGCGGCTCCGAGAGGCGACGAATGGTTTTCGTAGCAAAGGGCATGATTGTCAAACATTTCGGCCTCGGTGGCAACGATACGGAAACCGGCGCGGGGTATAATCGTAGATATAAAACTGTCGGCAGCGGCGACGGGCTCGACCGTATCAAACAGATAGTTGCTGGCATTGTTGTCGCTTTGAGTCAGCGTGTAGCGCAGCATGTCACGCACTGAAATACGTATGGGGTCGGTGGTGTAATCCTTCAGCATCGGCGACCATGTGGCGGGATTGAGCTTACGGCGAGGGATTTCGAGGACGGTGTCAAGCGATGCGCCCTGCTCATCAAACAGACGGCACAACGATATTGCCTGATGGAGCTTGAACACGCTCATGAGGGGATATTTGTCCTCGTCGGCCACAACGACGGTATCGCCGGCCGATGTCAGCAACGCTATGCCGATTTCCCCGGGATACTCTCCGGCGATATGTGACAGTGAATCGCGAAGTTGGTCAATCATTGTCTCACGCGGTGACGGTGAGGCTTCGGCGCGGTTAGCCTTCGAGCCTGAGCAGCTGCAGAGCAGCGAGGCTGCCATGAGTGGCAGTACACCAAACAGGCTTATAATTTTCTTCATATTTCAGCTATTTTTATAATTGGCAAAATTATGACATTTTCATAAAAAAACCAATCATGCAATAGAGTTGTTAATAATAAGAGGGTGTCTCATAACAAAAGTTAAACAATGAGTGATGTATCTTTTAGATAATTTTTTGTTTTTGAGGAGGGAGCATAGCGAGCTATGTGACCGACGAGAAACAAAAATTTAGCAAAAGAGACATCAAGGCGACAGTAATATTAAAAACATATAAATTTATAATATGACCGAGAATATAAAAATACCTTTTCTATCGAAAATTTTGAGCGTCTTTGACGCTTCGTCTCAGTCACATAGCTCGCTATGCTCCTTCGACTCAACGCCAAATACATCTCAAAATTTTCGACTCAGTGTTTAACTTTTGTTATGAGACACCCTCTTAAAATTTATGACATGATGAAACACGAAGTAGCTATCAAACGGGCGTATGAACCGGCATCGGCCGACGACGGATACAGAATATATGTCGACAGGCTGTGGCCGAGGGGACTGTCGCACGAGACATTCCATTATAACCTTTGGGACAAGGATATTGCGCCGTCGACGGAGCTCAGGGAATGGTTTCACACCGACCCTGACAGCCTTTGGGATGAGTTTGTAAAACGCTACAAGGCCGAGCTGCGCAGCAATCCGGCGTATACTTCACTGCTGAAAGCGATAGATGATAAGCCGAGGGTGACGCTGCTCTATTCGTCGCATGACCGTCAGTGCAACAACGCTGTAGTACTTGAACAAATGCTTGCCGAAGCAGGATGGCAGACGGTGGAGGACGGCCGGTAAATCATATAATCCCGAAATTATATGCCAGTATTAATTCAATAATATAACCCTTTAAACAACATTGAACTATGGACCGGAAATATGTATGCGAAGTATGCGGGTGGGAATATGACCCCGCAAAAGGTGACCCTGAAAACGGTATCGAACCCGGCACATCGTTTGCCGACCTTCCCGACGACTGGGTGTGCCCCCTGTGCGGAGTAGGCAAAGACCAGTTTGTGCCTGTGGAATAAGAGTACAGCCTCTCCACAAGCGAATGTGCAATTAAGTTGAATGGAACGGGGGCGTCTCGCCCCCGTGGTAACTTTCTGTTGTTTAGAATAATACCACGGGGGCGAGACGCCCCCGCCCCATTCGGTTCAATCAGGCGCTGTCCCCGCGGTCAATTAGCACCGTAGTTTTTATAACAGTATCATATTGTCTTGCCGAGTTCGTATGCTTCGTTGAGATATGCCGAGCCCTCAACCGCGCCTTTGCGGCCGAGGCCTATGGCTTTAACGCTTCCGCGTTCGGTAGGTTGCGGCAGACATACCACGAAACCGCGGAATGCGAAAATGGCTGTCTCGGCGGTAGCGGGGTCACTGTCGGCACAGGCGGTTATGTAGTAGAACTCCTTGCCTTTCAGACCGGCGTTGTGGTAACAGCGGTCCATAAGAGTCTTGAGCTGGCCGTCGATGTTCATATAGTAAACCGGGCTCGACAGGACTATAATATCGGCATCGACCATTTTCTGAATAATCATGGGAGCCTGGTCGCCGGGAGTCACGATAGTGTCGGGAGCCTCGGAGTGCTCCTCGTGGAAGAAGTCAATTTTGTAGTCGTCAAGGAATATTTTCTCTACGTCGCCTCCGGCTTCGCGCGCTCCGCGTACGAATTCGTCGCAAAGCAGGTCGGTGTTACCGCCGCGACGGGGGCTTGCCGAGAGCACGAGCACTTTTTTATCGGTCTTGCCGAGTGTGGATGTGGCGGAGAAAGGAATGTCGTAGACCGGCAGGCCGTTGGGGTCGGAAGTCTCCGCAGGCTGTTGTGCGTTGTCCTCAGCTTTCTTGTCGGATGAACATGCGGCGGCGCACATCATAATCGCGCCGGAGAGGAGTGCTGTTGCAATATGTTTCATAACAATCATTTTATTTGATATTTACTTGAGATTCTTCGATTTATGATGCTTTCATGCGATATTCATTGGGGGTCATCCCGGTCACTTTCTTGAACACGCGGGTGAGATGGTGGGGATATTTGAAACCGAGCTCGTAGGCAATCTCGCTGACGTTCATCTCATTCTCGGCAATCAGTTCCTTGGCGCGGCCGATGACATATAGCTGTATATATTCCTGCGCGGTCTTGCCAAGTTCTTTCTTGACGAGGTCACCGAAATAGTTGGGCGAGAGACATGCTTCGCCGGCGCACATCTGTACGGTTGGAAGCCCATGTTCGCGAGCTTTTCCGGAATCGAACCATTCGCGCACGATATTCTCGAAACGGCTCAGGATGCCGCGGTTGGACACTTCGCGCGTGATGAACTGACGGTCGTAGAAGCGCGTGCAGTAGTTGAGCATTGTCTCGATTGTAGATGTCACAATCTGCTTGGTATGCTTGTCGATGGCATGTTCAAGCTCGGCTGCAATCTCATGGAAACAGTTGAGTATAACCTGTTTCTCCCGTTCCGACATGTGGAGGGCCTCATTGGAGTCGTAGGAAAAGAAAGTGTAATCCTTCATGCGTCGTGCAAGAGATGTGCCGTAAAGCAAATCGGGATGGAACATCAGTGCGAGTCCTTTCGGATTAAGTGTCTCGCCTCCGTCATTCACGCCTGCCACCTGGCCGGGCGAAATGAAGAGCAGCGTACCCTCCTGATAGTCATATTCGCGGCGTCCGTATTGCAATGTACCGCATTTCAGCGCCTTATAATATATGCAATAGAAACCGTATTCCCTACGGCAATGCCTGATACTTTTCAGTTTCGACAAGTCGGTAACCGATACCAGGGGGTGGAGCGTTTCTAACCCGAGCATCCGGTTATATTGCTCTATAGTATCAAGTCTGATTATATCGTCTGCCATGTATATATAATTTTTTATTGTACAAAAATATAATATCGGCAGCTTAAAAACAATACCCCGGCACACATATCGGTAAGATTGGTTAGTTATTCGGTAAGATATGTTATTAGTTGAATTGCAGATATATATGTTCCGTAAAATCGGTTATTCATTCGGTAATATGTGTATTCCCGTTTTTTACACACCCCGATAAATTTGCTTAAGAGATTGTCTAAAAAATTTCAGCATTTTTTTGTTATTTAAAATGTATTACCTATTTTTATGCTCTAAAACGTGGGTTTAAGTATCTTCATATACCCCATAAAACGTGTAATTAACATATATATCAACGCTCAAAAATGTGGTTATAAGATATGAAACGTAAAATATACAGCAAGATACAGGAGTGGAAAACGCAATGGCACGGAGACACAATATATGTCCGATAGAGGTAAAATCTACAAATCGTTACAGACTGACTTCTCTTGATAAATTCAAGAAAAAATTCAATGAATATCTTGGTACATCAATAGTCCTCCATACTAAAGATTTGGAAATTAAGGACGGCATAACCTATCTCCCTATTTATATGGCCGGGCTATTATGATACAACGGTCAGTTGGTTTCGATGCGGTATTGCTTGGGGCCTACGCCTACCTGTTGCTTGAAGTATTTTCCGAATGCTGACTGTGTGGGGAAATTCAGACTGTTGGATATTTCCTGCACGGTCATCATCGTATAGCGCAACATCATTTTGGCTTCGAGAATCACGTAATCGTTTATCCACTCGAGGGCACACTTCCCGCTATAAGCCTTTATCGTGCCTGAAATGTATTTTGGAGTCAGGCACATTTTGTCGGCATAGAACTGTATGCTGCGCTCCCTGTCGTGATAGACATGGAGCAGCGTCATGAATTTATCGAATATCTGCTGGGCACGTGAGGTGTCCATACCGTCGCTTCCGTGACGCACCGTCTGATAGCGGCCTACCATCGAGAGGATGGTATACGAAAGTGCATGTGCAAGCCCCTTGATGACGTCGGAGTTACCCTCCTCGATATTTTTTCTGAACAAGGTGTAATACGGTTTCAGGGCAAGAAGTTCCTCATACGGCACTCCTATCGGACCGTTGCCACGCAGCCCGATATAGCTCTGCGCGCGCAGGCGGAAGTCAATCTGCAACTGCTGCATATAATCCTCCGACAGCATTATGACATAACCGGTGATATTGTCGGTGCGATGTATCTGTATGATGTCGCCGGGGAAATTAATGAGGAGATGATTCTCGGTCACATTGAAACGTTTGAGATTGATACTGCAATCCATCTCGCCGTGCAGGCATACGAAAACCGTAGTCGCCTTCAGGCGTGCCGGATGCGAGAAAAGACGCACATCCTCGAGGTTGCGTATCATGACGATATCCCTGTTATAACCTACAAGTTCGGGAATATCCTGTTCGAGAAGATCTCCGATCGAAATTTCAGTCAAAGCCTTGTTCATAATTATCAAATCAAATGGTTAACTGCGCAAATATAACAATATATTGCCGACATATGGCACATTAAGTCGTAAAAAGCGAAATATACTCCAATACAGTCGTAAAATCAGACTTTTCTGACATCTGTATAGTCGCGAACTTTGCATCCGAAACAAGCAATGACAAACAGTTATGACCAAAAAGATGAACAGACAGAAACTGATACCGGCACTGCTGCTATTGCTGTCGGGCATACCGGCAATGGCGGCGTCGCCACGTGTCCTGACACCGGATTCGTGCCGTATTCTGGCGGTGGAAAACAACAAAGAGCTGCGCATGGCCGGAATGGAAAAGCAGGCGGCCCACTACAACCGCAAGTCGGCTTTCACAAATTATCTGCCGAAAATATCGGCGACGGGCATATACATGCACACCGGCAAGGAACTCTCGCTACTGAGTGACGAACAGAAATCGACCCTGTCGGGCATAGGGGACGCGCTCTCGATGCCGGCTCTCAATACAGTGGGACAAAACCTCGTGGACGCGTTGCGCACCGACACGCGCAATATGACCGGAGTAGCCGTAATGCTCACGCAGCCGATATATATGGGAGGAAAAATCAGGGCTTACAACAATATCACGCGCTATGCCGAAAAAATAGCCTCCGACAAATATAACGCCGAGTACCAGGAGCTCATAGTCGATGTTGACGAGACATACTGGAATGTCGTGGCGCTGTCGGCCCGCAAGCGTCTCGCCGAAAGCTATCTTGAGCTTGTCAAGACCCTCGACCATGATGTTGAGCAACTGATAGAGGCAGGCTTCGCCACCAAAGCCGACGGACTGAGCGTAAAGGTGAAAGTAAATGAAGCCGACGTGGCAATCATACAGGTAGACAACGGTATAGAAATATTGAAAATGCGCCTGTGCCAGTTGTGCGGCCTCCCGCTTGAAAGCGAGATAGAACTCGTCGACGAGAATTATGACAGCACTGGCGGCGGCGAGCCGGTGCCCGTCGACATGTCTGACGCGTGGATACATCGTCCGGAACTGTCGGCTCTTGAGACATCGGTAAGGATATATGACGAAAAAGTGAAGATAGCCCGCGCCGAATTTCTGCCGAGCGTGGCGCTTACGGGCGGTTATTTTGCCAGCGACCCGTCGGTATTCAACAGTTTTGAGAAAAAGTTCAAGGGCACATGGAATATCGGCGTGGCAGTGAATATCCCGATTGTGACCTGGGGAGACCGCGGCTACAAGGTGAAGGCCGCCCGCGCCGAAGCCATCGCGGCAAAATTCAAGGTGGAGGAAACGCGTGAAATGATTGAGCTTCAGGTGAACCAGTGCCGCCGGCGGGTGACCGAAGCACGCGAGAAACATGCCGCCGCGCTAAGCAGTCAGGCTGCCGCCGACGAAAACCTGCGTTATGCCACACTCGGACTGAAAGAGGGGGTGATACCGGTGAGCAATGTCATCGAGGCGCAGACAGCATGGCTGTCGGCCAAAACCACTCTGATAACTTCCGACATAGACCTGCGTCTGGCCTACATATATCTTAACAAATCATTAGGAACCATCAAATAAGAGAACAATGAAAAAGAAAAATCGCAACGTCATAATAGTCTGCACTTCAATTATTTTAGCCGTAATAGCCGTAGTTGTCATAGCCGGACTCTGCATACCCGAGCCGGAAGAGGTGATACAGGGACAGGCCGAGACCACCGACTACCGCATATCGAGCAAGATACCGGCCCGCGTACTTGAGATAAGGGCATCGGAGGGTGATATGGTGCGCCGCGGCGATACACTCGTGATACTCGAGGCTCCCGACATACAGGCCAAACTCGCACAGGCCGAGGCAGCCTACAAGGCTGCGCAGGCCATAGAGCAGAAAGCACGTACCGGCGCACGCCAGGAACAGATACAGTCGGCCTACGAACTGTGGCAGAAAGCCATCGCCGGCCGCGAGGTGGCCAAAAAGACCTACGAGCGGGTGAACCGGCTGTTTGAGAGCGGCGTCATGGCCGAACAGAAACGCGACGAGGCGCTTGCCAACTACCGCGCGATGGAAGCTACCGAAAAGGCCGCCAAATCGCAGTATGACATGGCTGTCAACGGCTCGCGCTCCGAGGACATCAACGCCGCAAGCGCGCAGGTGTCGCGTGCCGAAGGAGCCATAGAAGATGTGTCGTCATACGTCACCGAAACAGTGCTTCTGGCATCGGCCGACGGTGTCGTGACTGAAATCTTTCCCGAAGAGGGGGAACTCGTAGGGTCGGGAGCCCCAATCATGAACGTAGCTAAAACCGGCGAAGTCAAATTCATATTCAACGTGCGCGAGGATATGCTTCCAGGGCTCTCGGCCGGACAGGAGGTGACCGTCTATGTCCCGGCCTACGACAAGGATGTAAAAGCAAAAGTGACACGGATAAAGGAAGTGGGCAGCTTCGCCACATGGAAAGCGACCAAAGCTCTCGACAAATACGACCTCAAGACATTTGAACTGCAGGCCATGCCGCTGCAGGCTTCGGAACTGCCGGAGATACGCGGAGGCATGTCGGCGATAATAAAGAGATAGACATGACAGTATTCCAACGCATAAAAGCCATATCACGGCGGGAACTGAAAGCGTACTCGCGTCGTCCGCTGTTCCTGTTCTGCATGGTGGTGGCTCCGGTGCTTTGCGCGGTGTTTTTCGTGACGCTCATGGACAAAGGGCTGCCGACACGGCTCCCCGCGGGAATAGTCGACGAAGACAACACCAATATATCCCATACCATAGTCAGGACTATAGACGCAATGGAAGAGACGGATTTCACAAAAGCCTATCCGTCGTTTACCGAAGCCCGACAGGCCATGCAGCGCGGCGAGATATATTCCTTCTTCTATATACCGAAGGGAACTACCGAGAAAGCCCTCGCCAACCGCCAGCCGAAAATATCGTTCTATACCAACGAGGCATATTTCGTGCCCGGCTCGCTGCTGATGAAGGACTTCCGCACGGCCGCCGAGCTGTCGGGACTCGCGCTGACCCGCGAGACACTGTATGCCAAGGGCGCCACCGAGGATAAGGCGATGGGTATCATACAGCCCATCACGATAGAGACACATCCGGTCAACAATCCTACCCTCGACTATGCGGTCTACCTCAACAACCTGCTGGTGCCCGGCATCCTCATTCTCCTCATAATGCTCTCCACATCCTACACGATAGGCATGGAATGGAAATTCGGCTCGCAGAAGAAACTTTATGACATGGCAGGCAACTCGTCGTCGATAGCCCTCGTCGGGAAACTGCTGCCGCAGACGGTGCTGTTCACGCTGATGTTCGTGTTCTACGACGTGTATTTCTACAAAATTTCGGGTTATCCGTGCAATGTCGGCATATGGCACATGATGCTACTGGGTTTCGTGACAGTGCTTGCGTCGCAGGCATTCGGAGTGTTTTTCTTCGGGGTGTTCCTCGGCCAGATGCGCACGGCCATGTGCCTGTGCTCGCTGTGGGGCATACTGTCATTCTCCCTCGCCGGATTCACATATCCGGTGACGGCGATGGACCCGGTGCTGCAGCATCTGTCATGGCTGTTCCCGCTGCGCCACTACTACCTGATATATGTCAACCAGGCACTCAACGGCGACCCGGTGATATACGTATGGACATCGGTGCTGGCGCTGCTGTGTTTCCTGCTGCTCCCCGTCATAGTGCTGCCACGCTACCGCAAGGCATTCCTGAAATATAAATATCAAGCGTAAGACGTAAGCAATGAAATCAATATTGAACATATTTCAGATATGGTACCGCGAAATAGGCAATATATTCCGCGACAAAGGTATCATGATATTCATACTGTTTGTGCCGCTTGCCTATCCGCTGCTGTACTCCTATGTCTACACCAACGAAGTGGTGAGGGACGTGCCGGTGGCGGTGGTCGACGAGAGCGATTCGGCTCTCAGCCGTGAACTGCTCCGCAAGATGGACGCATCGCCCGACATGAAAATCGCCGGTTACTGCAACAATATGGAGGAGGCCCGCGAGATGGTGCGCCGCCACGAGGCATACGGTGGAAAAGGCGCGTGCGTTTGACCCCTTCGGGCACGCGGGATTTGACCCCTCGGG
>OFGK01000600.1_pt1 | contig 29519 bp, 31 predicted proteins | sample 1521771 | NCBI WGS metagenome assembly OFGK01 (sample SAMEA3504088, study PRJEB24116) | mouse gut metagenome | biome: mouse gut; feature: mouse-associated habitat; material: faeces | place: Denmark | collected 2011 | reverse complement strand
GGCTGTATCAAAACGGCATAATCGTGTCATCAAAAAGCTTAAGGAACTCATGGCAGCATGGGTTCCTTTTTCTGTGTGAAAAAATATTTTTAAAAAATTTTTCAAAATCCGGTTTACAAAATGCATTTTAGTGTCCTTATATATGGAGAGGTTGAACAGAACATAGATTTCAATGATTACTTTTATCTGATGTTTCTGTTTAACCTTTCTTTTTAAATTATAAAAAGTTTAAAACAACCCCGAAAAATATACCCCAGAAATTTCAATATTATGAGAGGGAGTTTTTTTGATTTTGTATTTGATAGTTCTGTATGTAGCTCAAGTGGTTGCACAGTGAACGCTAATAAATAAACAATATGAATATAACAAGTTATAAACCCTGTGTGGCGATATAACGAGTTTTAATTTATGGACAAATACAGTTAACCATTCAATATTAAAATCGATTGTAGAGGAAATTTTGAAAGAAAAAGCAGGTTTTTTTCTCCAATATTTCATGCTTTGTCAATTCGGTTTTAAGGTGAAAATTCATTAGAATCAGGAGGTGAAATTTATATGATTTAGTTATATATTTTTTTGTATTAATCCCGGACTTGTCCGGGGCAATGCAGAGCGTCCGGATGTCCGGACACCCAATAACCGGGCAGAAGCCCGGACCCACTCGTCCAAACATATTCCGTGATTAAATATGTCAAAACATATAACAATCACTGCATATGTTTCTCCTCTCAGTGACAGTACAAGTATCTGTCGCTGCAAAAGAGGTAAATATTTATATTTTGGAGGTAAAAGAAATAACAGAAAACAGACGAAGAGATATGACACTCACAATCAGATTAACTGACAGTGAGAAAAAGAAAATCGTTGCTAAATCGAGAAAAGCAAAAATGAGTACAACAGACTTTATTATTGCCTGTGCAGACAATGCCGTCATTAAAACACCTGAAGATTTAAGACCTGTTGTATCGCAGTTAAAGCGAATTGGGAACAACATCAATCAGATTGCTGTCAAGGTGAACAGCGGTGCAGTTTATTCTGTAAACTTCGATGAGGTCATTGATATGCAGAATAAAATTTATGAAAAGGTTTTTGAAATAGCCAATGCCGATAGTCAGATTTATTAAAAACGAAAAGCAGAATCCGTCCTCTATGAAAGGCTCGATTGATTACTGTCTGCAGAAATGTAAAACAGTTGATAGTTTAACAGGTAAGCGATATGTATCAGGTATTAACTGCAACGGCGTGAATGCTTACAAAGAATTTATGACAACTAAGTTCGCTAACAATGCAAATAACGGCAGATATTTTTATCAGTATGTTCAGTCGTTTTCACCAAAAGACAATGTTGATTATGATAAGGCTCATAAGATTGCATTAGAATTTGCAGAGAAAGCGTGGCAGGGACATGAAGTTTTAGTTACAACGCATTGCGACAGAAATCATATACACACGCATTTTATTATCAATTCAGTCAGCTTTGAAACAGGAAAAAAGCTGAGGCAAAACCCTAATACTTTAAAAACTCTGCGAAAGTTAAGTGATGAAATCTGCACCAAATATGATGTTACACCATTAAAACCGTACACAAAAACAAAAGAAAAACGCTTATCGGACGGCGAATACCGCATGGCAATGAAAGGTGAAAGTTGGAAATTCGCATTGATGTACACAATCGATAATGCCATGAAAAAATGTAAAACAAAGAAAGAATTCATTGATGAAATGAAGAAAAACGGCTATGAAGTACTCTGGACAGGCGAGAGAAAGTATATCACCTACACCTGTCCTAACGGAATAAAATGTCGTGATATTAAACTGCACCAAGAAAAATACAGAAAGGAGAAAATGGGACTTGAGTTTGAATTACGAAGAATTGAAACAGAAAAATGCACCGCAGAAATCTACAGCCAACGATATGATAACGAAGATGGAACAGGCATCGCAGGTGACAATCGTGGAGAGCGATTACTGGAAAGCACTGATAAATCTGAACAGAAATCAGAATCAGATGTTGAATTCGATTTTGGAAACAAAACCGGACAAAGAAATGATAGCCGGCGAATCGGAATGGATTGTTCAGCAAATCAAGAAGAAAATGTCGGAACAGGAAAACACGATTCAGAAACAGTTGGGGAATCAGAAAACGATACTAACCGAACAGGCTGGGAAGATGCGCGAGAGTATGCTTTCGGCAGAAAAAGAGATGAACAATCTGTTGGACAAACTGAAGAAATGGATTCCGATATTCTTTGGAACAATAATAGTCCTTCAAGCGCTCTTTCAAATAGTTTCTATTTTGTTGGAAATTTATTTGAAATGATTAACAATCAAACGAGATACCACAGAAAAAGAATCAAACTATCTCAAAAAGAAATTGAGAAACGGCTTGCTCATGGTCAGAAATCTGACGGCTATGAAGATTATTACAATAATGAAATTAGTATGTAAAAATAATAAGTCCTGCCGAGTAATCGGCAGGCGGAAAGGAAATTATGATAATTAAAAACAAAACCATTGCAACAGTTGTTGCACAAATAAATTAAGATAGGAGTGAAATAGAAAACAAATAAGCCTGTGGTATTATGCCACGCAAATTTACAAAGCTGAATACTGAACCTTGTCCTTGTAATATAAATGAGTATGAGGAGATGTGTTGCTATGGATAAACCTGTGATTACCGAAAAACTTATGAACAGTTATGAGATTGATTTCGGAAAGGGCAAAGTCATAGTAAACGAATATCTCCCAAGCCTTACCAAAGACGAAATGGAATTAAACCGAATGACTGTTAAAAACATTTTAGTAAAGGTCTTCGGTAAAAATGCCGTATAGTCTGGACATTTTACGGTGCTTCGTATATATTGATGTTGAGTTATCGGTCAGAAATGAGGTAACTTATTTATGATCGCAATTTATGCTCGGCAATCGGTAGAAAAAGAGGACAGCATTTCAATCGAATCGCAGATTGAGATGTGCACCTACGAGGCAAGAGGTGAGGCATTTTTAATATATAAGGATAAAGGCTTCAGCGGTAAAAATACAAATCGCCCTGAGTTTCAGCGAATGATGCAGGACATCAAAACGGGGCGCAAAGGAATTACAAAGGTCATCGTTTATAAACTTGACCGTATCAGCCGAAGTATTCTTGATTTTTCAAATATGATGGATACCTTCGGTAAACTCGGTGTTGAATTTTCATCGGCTACCGAGAAGTTTGATACAAGCACGCCTATGGGCAGGGCAATGCTGAATATCTGTATAACCTTCGCCCAGCTTGAGCGTGAAACCACCCAACAGAGAGTTAAGGATAATTATATTTCTCGCAGTCAGAAAGGTTTTTATATGGGCGGACCTGTGCCTGTCGGTTTTAAGAAAGTTGACCTGACGATTGACGGTATAAAAACCTCTATGTATGAGCAGATACCGGATGAGGTCAGGCTCGTCAAAAAGGTCTTTGAAATGTATGCAGATGTGAATTATTCAAACGAGGATATTGCTAAGGTGGTGCGTGATATGCCGCCTGAGTGCAGACGGAACAGAACAGTCACAAGAGCAAGAATACAGGACTTTATCAAGAATCCCGTTTATGTAAAAGCAGACATAAATGTGTATAATTTTTTCAAATCAAAGGGCGTGAAGATTATCAATCCGCCTGAAGATTTTATCGGCACAAACGGCTGTTATCTTTACACAGGTGAGAAGAATACAAGAAAGCAAATTGATCTTTCAAACGCTGTTCTTGTGCTTGCTCCTCACGAAGGATTTATCGACTCTGATTTGTGGATAAGGTGCAGAGAACGAGCCTTAGACCAACAGCAGATTAAACGAAATCCAAAAGCGAAAAACACTTGGCTTGCAGGACTTGTTAAGTGTGGGAATTGTGGCTATGCACTTGTGCGAAAAAACTATGTTAGTAAAAATATCAGTTATTTTCTCTGCTCTCACAAGATGAATGACAATCTTTGTTGCGGTTGCGGAACAATTCACGCAGATGAATTTGAACAATTTATATTGCAGAAAATCAAGGAAAAACTGGCTGACTTTAAGGAGTTTGAACTTGCAGGTGTTGTTGCCAACAATCCTAAAATTGAGGAATTAAAAGCACGGCAGATAGCAATAGAAAATGAAATCAGCGAAACTGTGAAGAATGTTTCAGGTGCAAGCGAAACCGTTATGGCATATATCAACGATAGCGTCGAACGGCTCCACAGTGAAAAACTGCAAATACAGGCAGAAATTCAACGCTTAAGCGAAAACAGATATTCGGCAAACGAAAAAATAATCTGTGATTTTGATAAATTTGATACACTGTCTTTTGAACGCAAACGAGAGCTTGCAAATGCAGTAATCAAAAAAATCTATGCAACAAGTGATAAAATTGACATTATTTGGAACATCTAATAGGATTAAAGACGGAGGTGCAATATGGAAGAAAATAAAAGACCTGATAATTTTGATGAATTGTCAGATGATGAAAAGATAGATATTGTTGCAAAAGAAGTGCTTGAAAAATATAAAAAAGCATTTGAAGAATTAGCAAAATGAAAAAATCGGTGCAGGGATAGACCTTGCACCGAAAATTAAGCAAAAAGTTTACAAGATTGCGGTAGGGTATCACCAAAGCGCTGGTAGTGTACTATTTCTCTTTCACGCAGGAATCTGATAGGTTCAATAATATCAGGGTCATCCACCAAACGAAGAATGTTGTCATAAGTTACACGTGCCTTTTGCTCTGCTGCAAGGTCCTCATTCAGGTCGGCAATTGTGTCACCCTTAACACCAATGCTTGCTGCTGACCATGGAAATCCGCTTGCGGCTGTTGGATATACACCTGTTGTATGATCAACAAAATATGCTGCAAATCCGGGATTATCCTCAATTTGTTTTTCTGTCAGATTTCTTGTCAATTGGTGAACCATTGTTCCAATCATTTCAAGATGTCCCAACTCCTCAACACCTATATCTGTCAGCAAGCCTTTTAATTCGGGATAAGGCATTGAATAGCGCTGGCTTAAGTATCTTAAGCTGGCGCCTAACTCGCCGTCAGGTCCGCCATACTGACTGATGATGATTGAAGCGGCTTTGGGATCGGGATTTTTTATATTAATCGGGTATTGTAAACGCTTTACATAACTAAACATAATTTCAGCTCCTTTAATTGCTACTGTATTCTATGCTGAAAATGGATTTATGACACTTTTAGCCTTTATATTATTTTTCTTTTTATTAATTACAATATTGTAATGGAAAGGAAGATTTATTTGTGTTAATATATATAATGAGGTGATACTATGCAGATATTTGTTTTAGAGGATGACAATGCAATAGGCATGGGGCTGACATATTCACTTGAAAATGAGGGTTACAGTGTTACGCTTGCAAAGGATGTTAAATCTGCATTGGAGATTATTAATGAAAAAGAATTTGCTCTTTATATTCTTGATCTGACATTGCCTGACGGAAGCGGATATGATGTTTGCAGAAGAATAAAGGAAATCGGTGACCTGCCTGTTATTTTTCTCACAGCATATGATGACGAGGTCAATGTTGTTATGGGATTTGAAATGGGTGCAGATGATTATATTTCAAAGCCGTTTCGTGTTAAGGAGCTATTGGTAAGAATTAAAAGCGTGCTTCGCAGGTATAATAAGGAAAGTAATGACGGTATAGTTAAAATTAGGGATCTGGCCATTTATACGAATGAGGCAAAGGTTTATAAAAACGGCACTGAAATTATTCTGACCGCTATGGAATACAGGCTTTTGCTTATACTTCTTAATAATCGCGGAAGAGTATTGAGCAGAAATCAGCTTCTTGAAAATATATGGGATATTGACGGTGATTTTGTTGAGGATAATACATTGACTGTGTATATAAAAAGACTCAGGGATAAGATTGAGGAGGAGCCGACCAGACCGGATATTATTAAAACTGTCCGAGGTCTTGGATATGTGATTGAAAATGATTAGTAATGACGTTAAAAGAATAACTGTTATTTGCAGTATGGCTACGGCTGTTGTTTCAATAATATGCTTTTTTATTAATTCTGCGTGCGGCGTGCTGTGTCTTTTGCTGGGTATTTCAATTACAACGGTATTTGTTGTCTGTACAAAGAAACGGTATAAAAATTTAAGCGAGCTGAACAATTATTTATCACTTGTTCTTTCAGGTGAGTATAATCTTGATATTAACGAAAATGCTGAGGGTGAGCTGTCAATACTGAAGAATAATCTTTATAAAATCATTACAACCCTCAGCACGCAGAACGCTATGCTGAAAAAGGATAAGGTTTATCTTGCTGATTCGCTTGCAGATATTTCACATCAGTTAAAAACTCCTTTAACCTCAATGATGGTTATGACTGATTTGCTCAAGGAGAGCGAGCCCGGCGGTAAGGAGCAGGAATTTATATCTATAATAGAAAATCAGCTTGAAAAAATGAGATGGCTGATTCTGAATCTTGTTAAACTGTCTAAGCTTGATGCTGATACTGTTGAGTTTAAGCATGAGCTTGTGCCTATTGAAAAGGTAATCCGGGAAAGTATCAAGCCGTTTTTGGTTATGCTTGATTTAAAGGGGATTTCACTGATCAATAATATAAATGATTTCAGCTTTACAGGCGATAAAAACTGGAGTATTGAAGCTTTTGAAAATATTCTGAAAAATTGTATTGAGCATACCGATAAAAACGGAGAACTTATTATTTCAGGCAAAAGCACAAATATTTATGATTCTGTAATAATTACCGACAATGGGTGCGGTATTGCACCTGAGGATTTACCCCATATTTTTGAACGCTTTTACCATGGCAAGAATTCATCAGGTGACAGTGTTGGCATAGGGTTGGCACTGGCTAAAATGGTATTTGAAAAAGAGAATGCCAGCGTCAGTGTTAAGAGTACTTTAGGTGAAGGAACAATATTTGAAATAAGATTTTATAAGGCTATTATATAAAATAATCCCTTTGCAAATACAAATTGCAAAGGGATTATTTTAATCGTCTGTTTGGAGAATATCTGTGTTTTCAGGCAGGTTGAGGATTTCCACGTTTCTGAGATGCTTTTGAATAACATCATTTCTGTGGTTTGCATCTTCCAGCGCCTTGCCTGCCTCGTCAACCTTTTTCTTGGCCTTCGCAAGCAACTCACCGAACATTGCATACTGCTTTTTGGCAACGCCGAGAGTTTTCCAAACCTCGTTGGCCTTTTTGTTGATTGCCATTGTCCGAAAGCCCATTGACAAGGAATTAAGAAGTGCTGTGATTGTCGATGGCCCTGCAATCATAATGCCGTCTGCCTGCAGCTTTTCTGCAATGGCTGTTTTTGATGATGTGATTTCTGCATAAAGACCTTCTGTTGCAAGGTACATTATGGCAAACGGTGTGGTTTCGGGAGAGCTTATGTACTGCTTAACAAGCTTTGCTTCGTCTTTAATTCTTGTTTCCAGTGCTTTTTTAGCCTTTTCAAGCGACTCTAAATCGCCTGCGTCGGCGGCTGCCGACAGCCTTGCATAGTCCTCCAGCGGGAACTTTGAATCGAGAGGAAGATAAGTTATGCTGTCATCCTCGGCATTTGGGATTTTAACTGCAAATTCAACTCTGCCGTTATATTTTGGATTTGTCTGTACATTGGTTTCATACATACCGGGGATAGTTTGGTCAAGTATATTGCCGAGCTGTACCTCAGCCCAGGTCCCGCGGCTTTTGACATTGGTGAGTACTCTGTTAAGCCCCTTAACATTATCTGTTACGCCTGCCGAAAGCTCCTTCATTTCACCAAGGCTTTTGTATACATTTGAAAGCTGCTCACTGACTGTTTTGAAGCTGGCGTTCAGTCGTTGGTTAAGCGTGTCTGTCAGCTTTTCATCAACGGTTTTACGCATTAATTCAAGCTTTTCCTCGTTGCTTTTCTGCATTGAAAGAATTGCATTGCTGACCATTTTGGTCTGCTTGTCTGCATTTTCGTTAAGTGTTTCAAGAAGCTTAATCTGCTGCTCATAGTTTTTTTCAGTCAGACCGTTCATCTGCTTTGAAAGATCGTTTAATTGGTTATAGCTTTGCTTTGCAGTTATTTCAATCTGCTTTTCAAGTATATCAGAGGAGTTATTTTGCTGTGGTTTTCCAGCTAATAATATTATAAGCAAAATAACTATAACGACACAAAGTCCTATGAGGATGTAAGTTAAAATTGTTGACATAGTATCACTCCTTTGTTTGAATATTTTAGCATATTTTTGTTTTTTGGACAACATTAATATTTTGAAAGAGTAATTATCGGGACAGTATCAACAGTAGTGTTGATATTTTTGTGACGATATGGTAAAATACGCAGAAGAGGTATTTTTATGGAAAAATTATGGACTGAAAATTTAAGAGATATTGAGCCTTATGTTCCCGGTGAGCAGAGCAGTGATAAAAATATTATTAAGCTGAATGCTAATGAAAATCCGTATCCGCCGTCACCCAAGGCACTTGAGGCAATGAAAAAATTTAATATAGATGAGCTGAAAAAATACCCTAATGCCAATGCAACACATCTTAAGCAGGCACTTGCGGATTATTATGATGTGGATATTAAGAATGTATTTGTGGGCAACGGCTCTGATGATGTAATCGCAATTGCATTCCAGGCTCTTTTTAACAGTGATTTGCCTGTTGTTTATCCTGATTTGACATACAGCTTTTACCCTGTATGGTGCAGGCTGTTTAATATTCCGTTTAAAACATATCCTGTTGATAGTCATTTCAGAATTAATCCTGACGATTACAGAGAGAAAAACGGCGGAGTTGTTATACCGAATCCGAATGCGCCTACATCAATCGGTGAGGGAACGGATTTTGTTAAAAAGATTATGGAATATAATCAGGACAGCGTTGTCATTATTGATGAGGCATATGTGGATTTTGGCGGTGTGAGCAGTATCCCGCTTATCAGGGAATATGAAAATCTGCTTGTTACAGGCACATTTTCAAAATCACGTTCTCTTGCCGGGCTCAGAATAGGCTTTGCCATAGGCAGCGAAAGGCTTGTTTCTGTTCTGGAGGCGGTTAAAAATTCCTATAATTCATACACTGTTGACAGCCTTTCAATTGAAATAGGCAGGGCAAGTGTTCTTGATGATGAATACTTTAAGGATACCTGCAGAAAGATCGTGAATACAAGACAGCGTGTGACCAAGGAGCTGCGGGCACTTGGTTTCAGAATGCCTGACAGCTCTGCAAATTTTCTGTTTGTCACACATGATAAGCTGTCGATGAAGGAAATGTTTGAATATCTGAAAGAGAAAAAAGTATTCATCCGCTACTTTGCTGTTGCGAGAATTGACAATTATGTCAGAATTACTGTAGGAACCGATGATGAAATGGATGTGCTTTTAAAAGAAATCAGGGGGTATATTGATTATGTCAAAGCATAAAATAAGTATTATATTTTTAGCGCTTATAAATCTTGTCAGCTATGCAGCAGGTGTTATTACACAGATTAAGCTGATTACAAACGGTGATGTTACGTCAATTATTCCGATAACGGTGGATATGACTGTTGACCAGATTCTGATGCTGAATTTTATGGCGGTTTCAATTGTGTTAGCTTTAATAAGTATTGTTACAACATATCTTGTTGTCGATGTAAAATGCACCTTCGGCGAGATTTTATCAAATTGTGCAGTTGTATTTATGATTGTGCCTGTTCTGGTTTTATTTGTTGCCGTATTCAATGCGGTTAATGCGCCTGTTATGATAGATAAGATTTCTATTGCAGCAGCAGCGGTTGTTTATGTACTGTTAAGTGCTGTTAACGTAGGCTGTGTGCTCACTGTCAGAGAGGATGAAAAGCTGTAATACGCTTTATAAGGATATAACAAGACGGCTGTTCGGTTAAGAACAGCCGTCTTGTTTTTTGTTATTTATTGAATTTTTCAACTAAATTTTCATAACGCTTATATGCTTTTTGTACGGAGTCCTCCCAGCTTATGTAGATATCACTTTGTGCCTGCTTTCCCACTCGTCTGAGAAGCTCCTTGTTATTCATAATTTTAGCAAGAGTTACTGCTACGGAGTGTGCACTTTCCATACACAAAAAGCCTGTTTTTCCGTCATCAATTCCCTCTGCCGCACAGCTTCCATGTATTAAAAGGCTTGGTGTTGCACAGGCGGCAGCTTCACGCACAACGAGTCCGTTTGTGTCAAATACTGACGGGAAGAGAAGAATATCGGCGATGCCGTAGTAGCTCAGAATTTCCTGCCTGTCTAAAATTTTACCTGTCCAGATAATATCATTTTTCAGACCGCATTTTCTTATGTAGTGCTTGATTGCAGTTTCATCTGCACCGAAGCCAAGCATAATCAGCTTGAATTTTTTGCCGTCACGCTTCAGCTTTGTACAGGCGTCAAGAATCAGTTCTATATTTTTGTACCATATCATTCTGCCGGAGTAAAGAAAAATCGGCACATCCTCAGGTACATTGTGCTTTCTTTTAATCATTGCAATGTCATCGGAGGAAACATTGGTTACAGGTAAATCACAGCCATTTGGCATAACAATGTAATCTCCCTGATAGCCAAGCTTTCTCAGACTGTCTGAGGTTCCCTCGCTGGTTACCCATACCTCGTCGGCTGCATTTATATTATTTAAAAGGAATTTGTATGCAAAGTCTCTTGCGGGTTTTGTGGGAACACGCCTGTCAATGTCATATTCATATTTTGTGTGGTAGGTGAGAACAACCGGTATTTTTTTCTTTTCAACAACTCTTCTGAAATAATAGCTTGTTGCAAGCGGTGCATGTGAATGAAGAATGTCAAAATTCATATCAATGATTGCCTGATGCAGCTCATCCTTAAATGGCCATCCGATGCTGTAGCCTTCCTTTGAAGGAATCCACCAGCTTTTGTATCTGAATATTTCGTAATTATATTTATAGTCAAGCTGGTTTGGATTTTTAGGTGTTATAACAACAGCCTCACCAAGCCTTTTGTTTATTTCAGCGGCATAGTTTTGTGCAACATTGCTGATGCCGTCAGTAGTCGGAGGGAAAGCATCTGTACCGATACCGACCTTTAATTTTTTGTTCAAGTGTATAACCTCTGCTTAATATATTTACGGCTATTTTACCATAAAACTGCAAATAAGTAAATGTTATGGTAAAAATATTCATACAGAATTAATTATTTGGAAAAATCACTTGATTAAGTAGTGATTATAATTTATAATAATTAAATGTATACTCATTGGAGGTGGTTCTATGGCTGCGGAGTATTTTGTAACTCTGGAAAAAATAATAGAATTTCACAAGCTTGAGGTTGTGTATCTGCCTAAGAACGCTGGCGAAATCAAAATAAAAACGTCTGAAATAAACAGACCCGGTATCGTTTTAACCGGCTATACCGATTATTTTGATCCGCTCAGAATACAGATACTCGGCTGGACAGAGCTTGGATTTATGCTCAATATGAGTGATGATGAAAGAAATAAAGCGCTTGGCTACTGGCTTGGACTTAAGCCTGCAGCAGCCGTTATTACAAGAGGTCTTGAGATACCTGAGTATTTTATTGATGCATGCAGGGAATATGAGGTGCCGCTTCTTAAAACGGATGAGGATACATCACCATTTCTTGCAGCAATGATTGAAAATCTGAACAAGGAGCTTGCACCGAGAATAACAAGACATGGTGTGCTTGTAGAGGTTTACGGTGAGGGTGTGCTCATTACAGGTGAAAGCGGTGCAGGAAAGAGTGAGGCGGCTATTGAGCTTATAAAGCGAGGTCATCGGCTTATTGCAGATGATGCTGTTGAAATAAGAAAAATCAGCGATAACACCTTGATGGGCAATTCGCCCAGTAATATACGCCATTTTGTGGAGCTGCGCGGTATCGGCATTATTGACGCAAGGCGAATATTCGGTATGGGTGCTGTTAAGCTCAGTGAAAAAATAGATATGGTTATTCAGCTTGAAGCGTGGGATTCAACAAAGGCATATGACAGGCTGGGGCTTGATAATGAATATGCTAATATTCTTGGGGTAAGAGTTCCTGCAATGACTGTTCCGATTACACCGGGACGTAACCTTGCCGTGATTGTTGAAACGGCCGCAATGAATAACAGACAAAAGAAAATGGGTTATAACGCTGCAAAGGATTTAATGATAAGCCTTGGTATGGAGGACATTAATCCTGAGGACAGGGAAGTTGACATTTGGCAAAATTGATATGAAAATCAGGGGGATAAATTTATGTATTCAATCGGTATTGATTTAGGTGGAACTAATATTGTAGCATCAGTTGTTGATGATAAATACAATATAATTGCAACCTCAAAAACACCAACAAGCGCACCAAGAACTGCTGATGAGATTTTTGATGACATTGCTATGGTATCACAGGAAGCGGTTCAGAAGGCTGAGCTGACTATGGCAGACATTGATTCTGTAGGTATGGGTACACCGGGTACAGTTAACGGCGAAGGTATTATTGAGTTTGCAAACAATCTTGGCTTCAATAATGTGCCTGCAAAGCAGATGCTTATCGAAAGACTTGGCATTGACAGAGTGTTTATTGAAAATGATGCAAACTGTGCAGCATTGGGCGAGGCATATGCAGGTGTGGGCAACGGCGCAAAGGATTTTGTCGCTGTTACGCTCGGCACAGGTGTTGGTTCAGGCGTTATTGTTGACGGAAAAATTGTTAACGGTGTTAACTTTGCAGGCGGCGAGTGCGGTCATATGGTAATTGTTGTTGACGGTGAGCAGTGCTCCTGCGGACGTAAGGGCTGCTGGGAGGCTTATGCATCTGCCACTGCTCTCATCAGACAGACTAAAATGGCTATGGAGGAATATCCGGATTCCTATATGCACCAGATTGCTGAGGCAGAGGGCAAGGTTTCGGGAAGAACTGCATTTGATGCAATGAGAAAGGGTGACATTGCAGGTATTAAGGTAGTTGATCAGTATATCAAATATGTTGCCTGCGGTCTTATTAATCTTGTAAATGCACTTCAGCCTGAAATTATTTGTATCGGCGGCGGAATCTGCAATGAGGGCGAAACACTTATGAAGCCTCTTCGCAGATTTGTTCAGGCTGAAAGATATTCTATACATAGTAAAATTCAGACTAAAATTGTTAAAGCAGAACTTGGAAATGATGCAGGCGTTATCGGTGCTGCCATTTTAGGCTCTGTGAAAGAATAATCGGTGATAATTTGACAAATTTAATTAAGCTTTTTAACGAACTGAAATGTGAATATGCTGAAAATGAACCTATGAGCAGGCATACCACCTTTAAAATCGGCGGTGCTGCAAGGCTTGTTGTTTATCCTGAAAATGAAAAACAGATAAGTGCCATAGTTCAATGTGCAAAAGAGAATAATATAAGGCTTATTACAATCGGCAATGGTTCAAACCTGCTTGTGGCAGATGAGGGTATTGATGCCTGTGTTATGATACTCGATGAGCATTTTGCCCAAATCAGGCTGATTGGTGATGATGTTATTTATGCATCAGCAGGCGCAATGCTGATTAAGGTTTGCCGCTTTGCACTTGAGAATGGGCTGAGCGGACTCGAATTTGCGTATGGTATACCGGGTTCCTGCGGCGGCGGTGCATTTATGAATGCAGGTGCCTACGGCGGTGAAATGAAGGATGTATTGTTTAAATGTTCTCATATTGACGCCAATGGTAATATCGGATTTTTAGAGGGTGATGAGCTTAAACTGGGCTACCGTCATTCTGCTTATTATGATAACGGCTGTATAATCACAGGCTTATATATGAAAATGAAAAAGGGCGACAAGGCTCAGATAAAAGCTGTGATGGATGATTTGATTTCACGCAGAAGAGCAAAGCAGCCGCTCGAATACCCGTCGGCAGGGTCAACCTTTAAAAGACCTGAGGGATATTTTGCAGGTACACTGATTGAGGAATGCAGCCTTAAGGGCAAATCAGTCGGCGGTGCACAGGTGAGTGAAAAGCATGCAGGGTTTGTAATTAATACAGGCGGTGCAAGCTGTAAGGATGTTCTTGATTTGTGTCAGTTCTGCAGCGACACGGTTGAGAGAGAAAAAGGCGTTAAACTGGAAATGGAAATAAGGGTAACAAGGTAATTATGGAAAGAGAATTAGTAGTATTAACAGGTGTAAGCGGTGCAGGTAAGTCAACTGCTATGGGATTTTTAGAGGATGTCGGTTATTATTGCATTGATAATATGCCGCCTGAGCTTATGGCTACCTTTGTAAGCCTTCTGACTAAAAGTGATGAATACAATAAGGTTGCTTTGGTTTGCGATATAAGAACAAATAATGTGTTTGAAAAATTTATCGAAAGCATCAGCCATATTGAAGAATACGGATATATGGTTAAGGTGGTTTATCTTGATGTCAATGATAAAGAGGCTGTAAAAAGATATAAGCTTACAAGAAGAAAGCATCCTTTTGCCGACAGATTTAACGGAAATATTCAGGATTCTATCAGCTTTGAAAAGGAAATACTTTCTTCTTTGAGAGAAAGGGCAAATCATATTATTGATACAAGTGATCTCAATCCGCCGCAGCTCAGGGAAAGACTTACCGAAATCCTTTTAAGCAGTGAAAACGATGTTATGAATATTCACTGTATGTCATTCGGATTTAAGCACGGTATTCCCGCTGAAGCTGATTTTGTTATTGATGTTCGCTGTCTGCCGAATCCTTACTGGCTTGACAGCCTTAAGACAAAAACAGGTCTTGATAAAGAGGTTTATGATTATGTATTTTCTTTTGAACAGTCAAAGGAGCTGCTTAATAAGCTGATTGATTTTGTTGATTTTCTGAATCCTCTTTATATTAAAGAGGGTAAGAGTCAGATTGTTTTTGCTATCGGCTGCACAGGCGGTAATCACAGAAGCGTTGTTTTTGCTGAGGCATTAAAAGAGCATTTTTCAAAAAAATGGGATAATGTATCAGTTAAGCACAGAGATATTGATAGGAAGTAATCGGGTATAAATGTCATTTTCACAGGATGTTAAAAACGAACTGTTAAGAATTGAATACGAACATAGCTGCTGCGAAAAAGCAATGCTTTATGGTATATGCATATTCGGAAAAAGCTTTTCAAGCTTTGGTGTGAGTATGCAGAGCGAGAATGAGGAGCTTGCAGAGCTTTATAAGGAGCTTATTAAAAAATACTGTAATGTTGAATGTGATGTAAAAAGGTCACCCGGCGGCAGAAACTATTCTGTTAATATAGAAGACAGTGTCGAATGCGATAAAATACTTGGCGTGTTTGGTCATAATGACGGCGGCAGCCTTAAAATAAATCATTCCAATTTTGACTGTGAGGGCTGTATTAATGCCTTTGTTGCAGGTGCATTTCTGTCCTGCGGGACTGTGTCAACTCCGCAGAAGGATTATCATTTGGAGTTCACGGTGCCTTATCTCAATCTTTCTAAAAGTCTTGTGACACTGCTTGGTGAGATTGAGCTTGCTCCTAAAACGTCAAACAGAAAGGGCTATAATATAGTTTATTTTAAGGGCAGTGAGGCGATTGAGGATTGCCTCTATCTTATGGGTGCTTCCTCTGCTATGTTTGAAATGATGAATGTTGAAATTGTCAAGGATTTCAGAAACAAGGCAAACAGAACGGCTAACTGTGAGGCTGCCAATATTGAGAAAACTGTTAAGGCAAGCTTCGCCCATATTAAAGCAATTGAAAGAATTGAGAGTGCCAAGGGACTTGATTATCTTAAAAATGATTTAAAGGAAATGGCAGTTTTAAGAAGAGATAATCCTGAACTGTCATTGGCAGAGCTTTCAAAGCTCAGCGGTATGTCACGCTCGGGAGTTAATCACAGGCTGAAAAGAATTGTCCAGATTGCCGAGAATTTAGAATAAAGGATTGAAAAAATAATATGTTTACTCATTTGCATACACATACAGAGTTTTCATTACTTGACGGTGCCTGCCGGATTAAGCAATTGGTGTGCCGTGCAAAGAGTCTGGGAATGCAGTCTCTTGCTATTACTGACCACGGTAATATGTACGGGGCTGTTGATTTTTATAAGGCTTGTAAAAGCGAGGGTATAAAGCCTGTTATCGGCTGTGAGGTATATGTTGCACCCCGTACAAGATTTGATAAGGACAAGGTGCTTGATAAGGAATATAATCATCTTATATTGCTGTGCGAAAATGAAACAGGCTATAAAAATTTGATTCATATGGTGTCGAAAGCTTTTACCGAGGGCTTTTATTTCAAACCGAGAATTGACCACGATTTGCTTGAAAAGTATCACGAGGGATTAATATGCCTTTCTGCCTGTCTTGCGGGTGAAATACCGCAGGCACTTCTGCAAAAGGACTATGAAAGGGCGAAAAGTACAGCACTTTGGTATAACGAGCTTTTCGGAAACGGAAATTATTATCTTGAACTGCAAAATCATGGCTTGCCTGAGCAGCAGGCGGTTAACGAGGGAATTAAGCGTATTGCAAGAGAAACAGGCATACCTCTTGCTGCTACAAATGATGTTCATTATATTGAAAAGCAGGATGCTAAAATTCAGCAGGTTCTCATATGTATAGCCACTAACCACGTTATAGGTGATGATACAGGGCTGGAATTTCATGCCGATGAGTTTTACCTTAAGAGCGAGGAGGAAATGCGAAAACTCTTTCCCGATATTCCTGAGGCAGTTGATAATACACAGCTTATTGCGGACAGGTGTAATTTTGAATTTGAATTCGGCAACACAAAGCTTCCGTATTTTGAAACACCTGATAATATGGACCACTTTGCATATTTCAAAAAGTTGTGTCTTGACGGGATGAAAAAAAGGTACGGTGAAAATCCGCCTGAGGAATATTTTGACAGGCTCAGCTATGAGCTTGAAACTGTTGAAAAAATGGGATATACAGATTATTATCTGATTGTAGCTGACTTTGTGTCCTTTGCAAAAAGCAGGGATATCCCCGTAGGTCCCGGTCGTGGCTCCGGTGCAGGCTCTATTGCCGCATACTGTATGGGAATTACTGACCTTGACCCTATGAAATACAATCTTCTTTTTGAAAGATTTTTAAATCCTCAGCGTGTGTCCATGCCTGATTTTGATATTGATTTTTGTTATGAACGCAGAGGCGAGGTCATTGATTATGTAACAAATAAATACGGCAGTGACCATGTGGCACAGATTGTTACCTTCGGTACGCTTGCCACACGTGCGGCGATCCGGGATGTTGGCAGAGCAATGGGTATGCCCTATGCGGCGGTTGATGCTGTTGCAAAGCTTGTGCCGAATGATTTTCATATAACAATTGAGCAGGCTGTTCATAAGTCGAAGGAGCTTGCGAAGCTGATGGAGGAGAATTCGCAGGTCAATGAACTTATTGAAACGGCAAGAAAGGTTGAGGGTATGCCGAGAAACACTTCAACTCACGCCGCAGGCGTTGTTATTACACACAATCCTGTTTCAACATATGTTCCGCTTGCAACGAATGATGGCGTGCCTGTTACACAGTATATTATGACGACGCTTGAGGAACTGGGACTTCTTAAAATGGATTTTCTCGGTCTGCGTACCTTAACGGTTATTGATGACGCAGCAAAGGCTGCAGGGATTGATATAAACAATGTGTCGATTGAGGATGCTGATGTTTACAAACTATTTGCAAGGGGGCAGACAGAGGGTATATTCCAGTTTGAATCAAGCGGAATGAAGCAGATGCTTATGAATCTAAAGCCAAAGGCACTTGAGGATTTGATTGCTGCTACATCTCTTTACAGACCCGGTCCTGCCAAGCAGATTGATACCTTTGTTGAAAATTCCAATAATCCTCAGTCAGTTAAATATCTGACAGAGAAACTGAAACCGATACTTGAAAATACATACGGCTGTATGGTTTATCAGGAGCAGGTAATGCAGATCTTTCGTGAGCTGGCAGGTTATTCCTACGGAAGAGCGGATATTGTAAGACGTGCAATGAGTAAGAAAAAGCTTGATGTTATGGAAAAGGAACGTGAGGCTTTCATTGCAGGCTGTGAAAAAAATGACATTGACAGCAAAACGGCTAATACAATTTTTGACCAAATGTCGGATTTCGCAAAGTATGCATTTAATAAATCCCATGCTGCCTGTTATGCTCTTGTTGCTTACAGAACAGCGTATCTTAAATGCTATTATCCTGCTGAATTTATGGCGGCATTAATGACGTCGGTGCTTGATCAGTCCAATAAAATTGCAAGGTATACTGCCGAGTGCAAGCGTATTGGTTTAAGGCTTGGACCGCCGAATATCAATACATCATTAAAGGGCTTTACTGCAAATGGTAAGGTTATTAATTATGGCTTGCTCGGTATTAAAAATATCGGCAGTGAATTCATTGATGATATTGTTAACGAACGCAGAAATGGTGATTTTACCTCGCTGACAGATTTTTGCCGGCGAATGCAGGAGGGGCATTTCAACCGCCGTGCCGTTGAAAGTCTTGTTCGTGCAGGTGCAATGGATTGTCTTGGTGCAAACAGACGTCAGATGCTTCAGGTACTTCCCGCTCTGCTGACAAATCTTGATAATTACAGACAAAACACCAGATACGGTCAGGTTGGATTTTTTGAGCTCGGCGGCGGTGAAAGCTTCAGCTTTGAGGTCGAAATGCCCGATGTCAGCGAATTTCCGAAAAACGAGCTTCTTAAAATGGAGAAGGATATGACAGGACTTTATCTTTCAGGTCATCCTATGGATAAGTACGCTGATATCTGTAAGCGTCTTGGCTATGCCGATACGATTGAACTGATTGAGGCAGGCAAGGAGGATATGTCGAAGTATAAAGACAGAGCAAATGTTAAAATATGCGGCATTATTACGCATACCACCTTGAAGCAGACAAGAAGTAATTCATCTATGGCTTTTGTGACGCTTGAGGACTTATACGGCTCAATAGAAGTATTGGTTTTTCCGAAAACACTTGAACAGTATCAGAATCTTATATACGACGGCAGTATTATAAGCGTCAGCGGCAATCTTTCTCTTGAAGAAGAAAAGGATGCAAAGGTTCTTGCGGGTGTTATTGAAGCTCCGCCTTCAGAGGCAGGCTCTGCCGACAGTAATCCGGGCAAAAAAAGAAAGAAGAAGGCTTTATATTTAAGGTTTAAAAATAAAGAGGATGAAAATATATCCCTTGCCAAGCGTGTAACCTCAATTTTTGACGGAACAATACCGCTTTATTTCTACTATACTGAAAGTGGGGAATATGAGCTTCAGCCAAGGCACGATTTTGTTGAGGTGAATGAAACCGAGCTTAAGGAGTTAAAACGGATACTTGGTGATGAAAATGTAGTTTATAAAGGATAAAATAACTCAACACTTGACTTTTTTCGCAAGTAATATTAAAATACATTTATATTTTGTTATTTACATTCCAGTAAGGAGGATTTATTAATATGAAAACTATTGCGGTATTAACAAGCGGCGGCGATGCCCCGGGTATGAACGCTGCAGTTCGTGCAGTTGTGCGTACAGCGTGTGAAAACGGAATCAAGGTTTACGGTGTTGTTCGTGGCTATAATGGTCTTATCAACGGTGATTTTATTGAAATGGATCTTCGTTCGGTTTCTGATATTATAAACAGAGGCGGTACTATTCTCTATTCTGCACGTTCAGTAGAGTTCGCCACTGAGGAAGGTATGCGCAAGGCAATCCGTACCTGCCAGGAGTGGGGTATTGAGGGTGTTGTTGTTATCGGCGGTGACGGCTCCTTCCGTGGTGCAAGGGATTTATCGGAGCGCGGCATTCCATGTGTAGGTATACCGGGTACAATTGACAATGATATTGCCTGCTGTGATTACACAATCGGCTATGATACCTGTCTTAATACAATTATGGAAATGGTTGACCGTATCCGTGATACTGCCGAATCACATGACAGATGTTCTGTTATTGAGGTTATGGGCAGAAGAGCAGGCTGGCTGGCACTTAACTCAGGTATTGCCTGCGGTGCTACATCAATCCTTATTCCTGAAATACCTTTTGATATTGAAAAGCATGTTATTGAGCGTATGAAAAAAACGCAGAGAACAGATAAAAAGCACTTTATCATTATTGTTGCAGAGGGCTGCGGTATTGATGTAGAGGAGCTTGCTAAAGAGGTTGAGGCAAAAACAGGTGTTGAGTCAAGAGCCACTATTCTCGGTCATACTCAGCGCGGCGGTTATCCTACTGTTAAAGACAGAGTAATGGCTACACGTATGGGTAACTATGCTGTTAAGCTTTTGATGAATAATATCGGTAACAGAGTTGTAGCAGCACAGAAGGAAGATGTTGTTGATTACGATATTTTTGAAGCTCTCAATATGACCAAATCTGTTGATATGGAGCTTTATAATGTTGCTCACGAGGTATCAATTTAATTTTTAAAAAGGATGCTTTTATTTAAGCATCCTTTTTGAATATAATTTACTACTTTAATGGCACAATAAAGGAGATATTAGTATTATGCCCGAGATTAAATGTCCTAAATGCGGTGAGGTTTTTCAGGTTGATGAGTCAGGCTATGCGGAAATACTTGCTCAGGTGCGTAATTCGGAGTTTGATAAGGAAATAAACAAAAAAGAAAAAAGTCTTAAAGCGGAAAGAGAGCAGGCTGTTCAACTTGCAGTATTAGAGGCTGAAAACAAAAACAAAGAAATACTTGCTGATAAGGATACCGAGATTGCACGCTTGAAATTATTGCTGGAAAGCAGTGAAACACAACAGGCTTTGGCAATGCAGAATGCAGTTTCAGAGGTTGAGAAGGAAAGGGACAAGCTTAAAAGTCAGTCGGAAAGTGAAATAACAAGGCTGACGGCAATGCTTAATCAAAGCAGGATTGAAAAAGAGCTTGCTGTAAAAGAGGCTGTTCACGATTTGGAAAAGCAGAGGGACAGGTTGAGCAGTGAACTTGAGCTGCAGAAGCAAAAGAACGAAATAAGTGAGCAGTCCATAAAGCAGGATTATGAAACCCAGCTTAGATTTAAGGATGAGGAAATCGAAAAATATAAGGATTTCAAACAAAGGCTTTCAACTAAAATGCTTGGTGAGAGTCTGGAGCAGCATTGTGAAAATGAATTCAACAGTCTTCGTATGACGGCCTTTCCTACAGCATATTTTGAAAAGGATAGTGATATTTCAAAAGGCACCAAGGGTGACTATATATTCCGCGAATCTGATGCGCAGGGCAATGAAATCATTTCGATTATGTTTGAAATGAAAAATCAGCAGGATGTATCAGCCGCAAAAAAGAAGAATGAGGATTTCTTTAAAAAGCTTGACAAGGACCGAAATGATAAGAATTGTGAATACGCTGTTCTTGTGTCTATGCTTGAGCCTGAAAGCGAACTGTATAATACAGGCATAGTTGATGTTTCTTATCAGTATCCTAAAATGTATGTTGTAAGACCTCAGTTTTTTATTCCGATTATAACACTTCTGCGAAATGCTGCATTGAATTCGATGGAGTATAAAAGAGAACTCGCTGAAATAAGAAATCAGAATATTGATGTTACTAATTTTGAACAAAATCTTATGGATTTTAAAGACAGTTTTTCCAAAAATTATCAGCATGCACATGACAGGTTTGTTGATGCAATTGCAGAGATAGACAAATCAATAAATCATCTTCAAAAAATTAAGGAAAATTTAACGAAATCAGACAATCATTTAAGAACAGCAAATAATAAAATAGAAGACATTTCTATAAAAAAGCTGACTAAAGGCAATCCGACAATGCAGGCTAAGTTTGCTGAGTTAGAAAGCAATGAAATTTAAGCTTTTTATGAAAAAATTTCAAAAATATTTACATTATTTTATAAAGGGCATCTTTGTGATGTCCTTTATTTTTTTGCAAATAATATGTTGGGTGATTTTATGAAAAAGTTTATAAGAGTGCTGGATGGATTTTTTGCAGCAGCAATTTTTATTTTTTTTGCAATAATAGGTATAGGCAATTTTATTCTGCCCAGTAATATTAATACCTATTATGATAAGCCGATAAGCTATGGCAATATTTTTACTTTTACTCTCAGCGAAGATGAACAGGTTGATTTTCAGCGAAGCCGTCCCGTTTCTGCAGTAGAGGGTGACATTAAGCTTTTTGGCGTGATACCTGTAAAGACCGCCACACTGAGCTACAATCAGGAGCAGAGTGTTGCTGTCAGCGGTGAAAGCTTTGGCATCAAGCTTTACACCGATGGTGTAATTGTTGTCGGAACGAGAGATGTTGAGGGTGACAACGGAAAAAGTAACCCTGCTAAGGAAGCAGGGCTTGAAAAGGGCGATATTATTGTCAGCATTAATGATATTAAAACAACCACTTCAGACAAGGTTGAAGAAATCTTTAATGATAACAACGGAAAGCCCTATAGAATTAAGGTAAAACGTAACGGGAATTATAAAACCTTCAGTTTGACACCTGTCTATTCACAAAGTGAAGGCTCATATAAGGTTGGCATCTGGGTACGTGATTCAACTGCAGGTATCGGCACGATAACCTTTTATAATCCTTCTAACGGCTCCTTTGCGGCACTTGGTCATCCGATAACGGATGTTGATACAAATGAAATCATGCCGATTTTAGAGGGCGAAGCGGTTGAGGCAAATGTTACAAAGCTTTACAAGAGCAGCAACGGAGAGGCAGGCTCAATCTGCTGTGATTTCACAAATAATAAAATAGGCTCATTGACTACAAACAGCGTGAGCGGAATTTATGGCAAATATATTTGTGATACCGATAAACACACTGAATACAAGGTTGCTCCGGCTCAGGAGGTTGAAAAAGGACAGGCGCAGATTATTTGTACCCTTGACGGAAACGGTCCCCAGCTTTATACAGTCGAAATTGTTAAGGTTTCCTATCGTGACAGTCAGGAAAAGAATATGGTTATAAAAGTGGTTGATGAAAATCTGATTTCTAAGACCGGCGGTATTGTTCAGGGAATGAGCGGTTCACCGATTATTCAAAACGGAAAATTAATTGGCGCTTTGACACACGTTATTGTAGATAATCCCGAAAAAGGTTACGGAATATTTGCCGAAAAAATGCTTGAGGAGTCTAATACTGTCGTATAACTCGCAATGTGAAAAAATAATAAATTAATTTGTGAAAAATACTTGCAAATTTAATTCACAAGTGGTAAAATATGGAAGAATTAAACAAGGGAGGTTTTTCAATGAAAAACAACATTAAGGTGTTAATCGCTGATGATTCGGCACACTTTGGCAGGGAATGTCAAAAAACACTGAAAACAGCAGGTTATGACGTTATGCTTTGCAAAAAGGATGGTGGCAGGGTTATGTCAATCGTCGACACACAACACATTGATGTTATATTAATGGATGCCTTTATGGCAAATAGTGATGCAATTGATGTGCTTGAGCACATTGAATCGTCCCTTAGTGAAAAACCATTGGTAATTGTACTTTCTTCTATGGATTCACAGGACTTTGAGGAGCAGATAATAAATGCTGGAGCGGATTATTATTTTATTAAACCCGTTAATCCTGAATCGGTTGCAAAAAGAATAATCCGACTTTCAAACTGGAAAAATGAAAAAGCAAGAAAGGGTGGAGACAACGATATAAACGGAGATATTGATGTTGTTATTTCTGATATTATGCGTCAGATTGGAGTTCCTGCCCATATTAAAGGCTATCAGTATCTCAGGACATCTATAAAGCTGTCAGTAGATGATGCTGAAATGCTTGGCTCTGTTACTAAACTTCTTTATCCCACTGTTGCTAAAATGTATGACACAACAGCGTCGAGAGTTGAAAGAGCAATAAGACATGCAATTGAGGTCGCTTGGGACAGAGGAGATGTTGATGTTCTTTCATCTTATTTTGGCTACACAATTCAGTCCCAGAGAGGTAAGCCGACTAATTCAGAGTTCATTGCAATGATTGCTGACAAGCTCAAGCTTTCCATGCGGCCGGGTGCATAATAAACAGTGATTTTATTTTTTGACATAAATTACATTATCCCTTAATATTGAACTGTGGGGTGATGATTTATGAAAAAGGGTATGATAAAAAAGATAATTCTGTCACTGCTGTCCTGCTCTCACCGGCACGGCAATAATATGTGTTCATTTTATAATGGCAGATATTATCAGCTCAGCAGTGTAAGCGGCTATAATGCAGGCAGACCGTCAGAGATTATTCCAAGCTGTACATTAACAACGATTGATGTTAAAGCCGAGGATACTAAATCAATGTATTCATTTGAACAAATCTATTTTAAATGATATAAATGATATATTTAGTACTAATAAACTATATATAGTGGTGTGAGCGGGAATTCACTTGCTTGCACCACTTTTTTATGTTTGTGCAAATTCACAGAATTTTTAACTTGAAATTCGTAAAAACTGCACAATCAAAATTTTGGTAAAAAAGTTTAAAAAAATTTAACTTTTTACTTGACATTGCACTCCCTTTTATATATAATAAATGAGCGTGTGAAAGGGCTTATTATATTTATATATAGTAAACACCTATTCACCAACTTTAGATATGCGATGATGCTGGAGGTTGCACTACTAACCCAAGTGGTAATTTCAGCGGAGTATGTCCGATTTTAAACCGGGCGACATTCACCGATAGGTAACTATGCAGTCAGTGACTTGCGAACACTGATTTTATGCGTGTTTTTCTGCCCGAATGAAATTTAATCATTCGGTTTAATTTAAAGAGCAGATTGAAACACGGGGGAGCGTGGTGAAAATATCGGAGCTCGCACCATAATTTTTCAGGAGGAAATAACATGGCAGCAAGTAAAGTCAAAATTCGAATCAGACTCAAAGGCTATGATCACAGCTTAGTTGATCAGGCAGCAGAGAAGATTGTTGAAACAGCTAAGAGAACCGGTGCTCAGGTTAGCGGACCGATTCCACTTCCGACAGAGATTGAGAAGGTAACAATTCTTCGTGCTGTTCATAAGTACAAGGACAGCCGTGAGCAGTTCGAACAGAGAACACACAAAAGACTCATCGACATTCTCAGACCATCAAACAAAACTGTTGAGGCTCTGACAAGTCTTGAGCTCCCAGCCGGTGTAGAGATTGAAATCAAGCTCTAATTGAGGCTGAGGTCATGTTGGGTGTAAATCCCAACCAATAACCAAAGGAGGAAATAAAGTTATGAAAAAAGGTCTTATCGGCAAGAAAATCGGCATGACACAGATTTTCGACGAGACTGGCAAGGTTATTCCGGTAACAGTTGTTGAAGCCGGTCCTTGTGCAGTAACACAGGTTAAGACAATGGAGAATGACGGCTACGAAGCAATCCAGGTTGGCTTTGGTGATATGAAGGTATCAAGAGTTAACAAGCCAATGAAGGGTCACTTCGACAAGGCTGATGTAGCTCCAAAGAAAACACTCAAAGAGTTCCGTCTTGACAGCATCGAGGGTATCGAGGTTGGCAGCATCATCAAGGCTGACATTTTCGAGGTTGGCGAAATTGTTGATGTAAAAGGAACAAGCAAGGGTCATGGTACTGCAGGTGCAATCAAGCGCTGGAACTTCTCAAGATTGAGAATGACTCACGGTACCGGTCCTAACCACCGTCACGCAGGCTCACTTGGTGCTTGCTCAAGCCCTTCAAGAGTATTTAAGGGTAAGAAGATGGCTGGTCACTATGGTCACGAAACAGTAACAGTTCAGAACTTAACAGTTGCTAAGGTTGATGCTGAAAACAACCTTATCGCAATCAAGGGTGCTATCCCCGGTCCTAAGGGCGGAATTGTTGTAATTGCAGACGCAGTTAAAGCTTAACGAAAGGAGAGATATAAATGGCACAGGTTCAGGTTTATAACCAAGAAGGTAAGAAAACTTCAAAATTAGAACTTGCAGATTCAGTATTTGGCATTGAGCCAAACGCTAATGCAATGCATCTTGCTGTTGTTAGCTATCTTGCTAATCAGCGTCAGGGCACACAGTCAACTCTCACTCGTTCAGAAGTAAGCGGTGGCGGTGCAAAGCCTTGGAGACAAAAGGGCACAGGTCGTGCAAGACAGGGTTCAACTCGCAGCCCACAGTGGACACACGGTGGTATTGCTCTTGGTCCAAAGCCAAGAAAATATAAGGTTAACCTTAATAAGAAAGTTAAGAGACTTGCTATGAAGTCTGCACTTTCAACAAAGGTTGCTGCTGAAGAAATGATGGTAATCAACAAGGTTGAGCTTGAGGCAATCAAGACAAAGGCTATGGTTGATATGCTCACAAAGCTTAAGGCAGCTAAGAAAACTCTTATCGTTACTGCAGAGAGCGATGAGAAGATTTACAAGAGTGCTCGTAACATTGAGGGCGTTAAGGTTGTTACAGTAAATACACTTTGTGTTTATGACATTCTTAACTGCGATTCATTTGTAGTCCTCAAGGATGCAGCAAAGAAAATTGAGGAGGTATACGCATAATGAAAACTGCTCAGGATATTATTCTTAAGCCAATCATCACTGAGGAATCAATGATGGGCATTATGGTTAAGAAGTATACTTTCAAGGTTGCTAAGGACGCTAACAAAATTGAGATTGCTAAGGCAATTGAGACTGTTTTCCCTGGCACAAAGGTTGCTAAGGTTAACACAATTAACGTTCGCGGCAGACAGCGTCGTCAGGGTATGAATGTTGGCTACACTCCATCTTGGAAAAAGGCTATCGTAACCCTTACAGAGGATTCAAAGGAAATTGAGTTCTTCAACGATATGATGTAATCAATCCCTATATATAATAGTATAGAGCAAATTATTTCGGATGATGAGGTATGAAAGGTGCCATCCTTTCGCAAAGTTATCCGGAAAGGAGAAAAGAAATGGCAATTAAGAATTACAAGCCGACCACTCCTTCAAGGAGAAATATGTCAGTAACTGATTATTCTTCTCTCTCTAAGGTTGCTCCTGAAAGATCTTTGCTTGAGCCACTCAGCAAAAAATCAGGCCGTAACTCATACGGAAGAATCACAGTTCGTCATCGTGGCGGCGGAAACAGAAGAAAGTATCGTTTAATTGATTTCAAAAGAAACAAGTTCGATATTCCTGCAACTGTTAAAACAATCGAATACGATCCAAACAGAAGTGCACATATCGCTCTCATCCAGTATGAGGATGGCGTAAAGAGCTATATCACAGCTCCTGAAGGTCTTAAGGTTGGCGACACAGTTATGTCAGGTCCAAACGCAGACATCGTTGCAGGTAATGCACTTGCATTAAAGGATATGCCTGTTGGTACAATCGTACACAACGTAGAGCTTTATCCGGGCAATGGTGCTCAGCTTGCTCGTTCAGCAGGTAACAGTGCTCAGTTAATGGCTCTTGAGGGTCCTTATGCACTCCTCAGATTACCTTCAGGCGAGTTAAGAAACGTACCGAGAGATTGTATGGCAACAGTTGGTGTTGTTGGAAACACTGACCACGCTAATGTTAAAATCGGTAAAGCAGGCCGTAAGCGCAACATGGGTTGGAGACCTACAGTTCGTGGTTCTGTAATGAACCCGAATGACCATCCACACGGTGGTGGTGAAGGTAAGTCACCAATCGGCCGTCCGGGTCCTTGCACACCTTGGGGCAAGCCTGCTCTTGGTTATAAGACACGTAACAAGAAGAAGGCATCTAATAAGATGATCGTTCGCCGTCGTAACGGTAAGTAAGAAGAAAGGAGAAGATTAAATGAGTAGAAGTACTAAAAAAGGACCTTATGTAGAAGAAAGTCTTTACAAAAAGGTTGAAGCTCTTAATGCTTCAGGCGACAAGCAGGTTATTAAGACCTGGTCAAGAAGTTCAACAATCTTCCCTGAATTCGTAGGACACACTTTTGCTGTTCATGACGGAAGAAAGCATGTTCCTGTATATGTTACAGAGGATATGGTTGGACACAAGCTTGGTGAATTTGCACCAACAAGAACATTCAGAGGCCATGCAGGCTCTAAGACATCTAAGTAATCGAAAGGAGAAATATTATGGAAGCAACAGCTAAAGCAACCTACGTCCGTATCTCTCCAAGAAAGGTGCAGATTGTTCTTGATTTAATCAGAAATCAGCCTGTTGATAAGGCAATGGCTATTCTTCAGTACACACCAAAGGCTGCTTGCGAGCCTGTTAAGAAGGTTCTTAAATCAGCAATGGCTAACGCTGAAAACAATAACAATATGGACGTATCAAGATTAGTAGTAAGCTACTGCAACGCAACTGCAGGACCGACTCTTAAGAGAATCCAGGCAAGAGCACAGGGCAGAGCATACAGAATAAACAAGAGAACATCACACATCACCATTACCGTTAAGGAAATGGAAGACTAAGCGAGGAGGAAAAGTTAAATGGGACAGAAATGTAATCCAACCGGTTTAAGAATCGGCGTTATTAAAAACTGGGACTCTCGCTGGTATGCAAAGAAGGGTGAGTTCGGTGACACACTTGTTGAAGATTACAATCTTCGTAAGTATTTACTGAAAACCCTCTACGGCGCTGGTGTTCCAAAAGTTGAAATTGAAAGAGATGCAAAGAGAGTTAGAATCAACATTCACTGTGCAAAGCCGGGTATGGTTATCGGTAAGCAGGGTGCAGAGATTGAAAAGCTTAAGACTCTTTGTGCTAAGAAGCTCGGCAAGGATGCAAGCGAGGTTTTCATCAACATCGTTGAAATCAAGCAGCCGGACTTAAACGCAACACTCGTTGCACAGAGCGTTGCTCAGCAGCTTGAAAGACGTGTATCTTTCAGAAGAGCTGTTAAGGGTGCTATCAGAAATACTATGAGACTTGGTGCTCGCGGTATTAAGATTATGGTTTCAGGAAGAATCGGCGGTGCTGAAATCGCTCGTTCAGAAACATATAAGGAAGGTACAATCCCGCTTCAGACAATCCGTGCTGATATTGATTACGGATTTGCAGAGGCTAACACAACTTATGGTAAGATTGGTGTTAAGACTTGGATTTACCAGGGTGAGGTTCTTCGTGAATCACGCAACAACAATAAGAGAAGGTCAAATCGCAGGGAAGGAGGAAAAAGATAATGCTTTTACCAAAGCGTGTTAAACACAGAAAGCAGCACAGAGGTCGTATGACCGGTGTGGCTACAAGAGGTAATAAGGTTACTTACGGTGAGTTTGGTCTTATGACTACTGAGCCGGCATGGATTACAGCAGCACAGATTGAAGCTGCCCGTATTGCTATGACACGTTACACAAAGCGTGGCGGTAAAGTATGGATCAAAATTTTCCCTGATAAGCCTATTACAGCAAGACCTGCCGATACTCGTATGGGTAAAGGTAAAGGTAACGTTGACTACTGGGTAGCAGTAGTTAAGCCGGGCAGAGTTATGTTTGAGCTCGGCGGTGTAAGCGAGGAGGTAGCACGTGAGGCTATGAGACTTGCTGCAAACAAGCTTCCTGTTAAATGTAAGTTTGTTAAGAAAGAAGAAGAGGGAGGCGAGCAGTAATGAAAGCATCAGAAATTAAAGCGTTATCAGCAGATCAGAGAGCTAAGAAACTTGCAGAGCTTAAAGAAGAGCTTTTCAACCTTCATTTCCAGCAGGCAATCAATCAGCTCG
>OFGK01000593.1_pt1 | contig 29608 bp, 26 predicted proteins | sample 1521771 | NCBI WGS metagenome assembly OFGK01 (sample SAMEA3504088, study PRJEB24116) | mouse gut metagenome | biome: mouse gut; feature: mouse-associated habitat; material: faeces | place: Denmark | collected 2011 | reverse complement strand
TAGGAAAATAGCTGTGAATAATGCGATAAACGATAATTTAGAGCAGCAAGCTCAAGTGATATTTGATAAACTCTTTCCTAATATTTCTAATGGAAATAACTGTATTGGGGATATTATTATCCCTAAAAGAGGTAAAAGTTTACTGTCTAAAGATGCTATTTATGGAAACGTTCCTGTAATTGCTGGTGGCTTAGAACCATCAACATACCATAATGTTGCCAATACCCAATCACCAGTGCTTGCTATATCTGCTTCAGGTGCAAATGCTGGATATGTTAGTCTTTGGAATATACCGATTTGGTCATCAGATTCATCTTACATTGACAGCACTATGACTAGTAATGTTTATTTTTGGTATGTACTCTTAAAAAAACGCCAAAAAGAAATATTTGATGCTCAAACAGGCTCTGCTCAACCTCATATTTACCCTCAACACATTGCTAATATGCCTATAAATAGTATTAAACAATCAGATATTATTCATTATACAGAACTGATAACCCCTTTTTTTAAAACCATTGGTAAAAATAAGGCAGAGAATAGTCATTTAATATCCTTGAGAGATACTTTATTACCAAAACTAATGTCAGGAGAAATAGATGTATCTAACATCGAAATCTAAGCCGCTAAATTATCGTTTATCGCACTATTAATAGCAATTTTATCATCAAGAGACTTCAATATACTCGCAACTTTGGTTTGAGTATCATAATCTGGTAAATCTAATTCAATATTTTTAACTACATCAGTTTGAACTCGTTGTCTTCCTGAAGACCCTACCATTGATTTAATAGCAATATCCCTAACAGTTGGGCTGCAAACCAAATAATATACATAAAATGGATTTGTAATACCTTCTTTAGCTCTGAAAACAATAAATTCAGTTGACCCAAATCCGACTTCATTGTCATGAAGAATATTTACCATTGCTGTTTTTCCATTTTCAAGACATGGAGTTATTCTTGCCATTATTGTATCACCATTTTTAAATTTGGTTCCACCTGAAAACTCAGATAGCTCAAATTCAGGAATATCACGACAAAAAGGCTGCAATTTGTCCATTGGTATTTTTTTGGCTATTTCACCTTTTTTTATCGTTTCTTTAGGATTTACATCTATTGCATCAATCAGTTTCATCTTTATTATCTCCATAGCAGCCTTCAAAATTTACAATCGCAAATTCGCCATTATCCATACCATAAACATCTATATTTGCATTAAAGCAAACATTGGTTTCTTGATTTCCATTAATTTGATAAATCACATTTAATTGCAGTTCAACATCATAATGGTTATTATGATGTTCATCTTCTTGAATTTCTAATATATTTGAATCACTTATTCTGATATCCATTAGCTTGATTAAAGCATTTTCTTCAAAGTAATCTTTTCCTTCTGATTTTATTTTCTCGATACAATCATCAGAATTAAACCATTCTTCTATATCTTGTGTTTCTAACTGAATACTAGGTATGTAGGCATACTCATCTATTTCTTTAAGCCATAATTTTAATTTTTCTCTAATTTGTGATTCATCATTACATACTTTTAAATTAGAACTGGTGAATTGATCATTATACTCCTGCTCCAATTCATTGGAAAAGATATTATCCTTTGTGTATAGAATAACATTTATATTCTCTATGTTCTCTGAAAATTCCAGAATACTTTCCCATAACAAAGCGTCTTTAAAGCCCTTATCAGATTTGGTATCTTTACCTTCAAAGGGTGGTCTCTTATCAAAAGCTCTCTCTACAATACTGTCAAAACGATTTCTTGTAGGGAATGGTAAATCAATCACTTTATTAAATTTCGATAAATTCTCAGTCTTATATTCAGAAGCTTTATCTACAATAAATCTTCTATAATCTAATGTTTTTGAATTAATTTCTATCTCAGGAAATTTGAATTTTTTGCATTTCTCTAATAGCTCTTTCAGTTTTGTATCATGGCTTTCAATTTCCTGCTCAATCATTTCACTCCAAACAACACTTGGAATAACTATTGTTACATACTCATATAAATCAAATTCATTAACTATATCAATTACATTTTGAAAAGTTGAACTAAAAGAGAACTCATTGAAATCTCCATGCTTATCATATCTTCTATATAAAATATTAGTATCAAAGATAATGTAATATTTACTCATTAAACTTTCCTTTTCTATTTTAATAAAGTTACTACCAAAGCAACAAGAGCAACCAATGCAGAAAACAAAGAAATAATATAATTTCTATCTTTTTCTTTGAATATATCTATCCCAAGAATTATACAATCTACTACAATAACACACATAAAAAATAAAGTAATTCTATAACTTGTTCCCTGACTCCAAAGAGCACTCCATTGTGTCACAGTATTGTATCCTAAAACAATAGCAAAAACTATAAATAAAAAAGCTAGCCCTATTCTTATTGCATCCGAAAACGCATCTTTTCGATTATCACTATTTTGAATGGTTGAATTACATCGCCTTATTTCATCTATAATTTCTTCAGAATCATAATTAATATTATACAGAAATTCTTGCAACTGTTCGTCATCCAATCGAACAGGGTTATTTTGATTGCTTTTTAAAATTTCTAATTCTGTCTTTGTATTATCAAGTTCATTTTGCAGCTTTTCAATTTTTCTATCATAATATGGAAGCTTAAACTTCATACCCAATAGCTCCTAATTTTTTGCGGATTTCATCTTCAAGTTCACGTGATTTTTCAAACATAGTTGAAAGTTCAGAAGTTAAGCGTTTCATCTTTTCATCAAAAGGTTCACCGTCATCTTCTTGTTCTTCAATACCAACATATCTGCCCGGAGTTAAGATATAATCCTGCTTTTCAATATCCTTTGTTTCAACAACCGCACAAAAACCTTTTACATCTTCAAGTGTTCCATTTTGAAAATCTTCAAAGGTTTTAGCAAGTTTACTTATATCTTCATCAGTAAAATCACGATGCTTACGGTCAACCATATAGCCCATTTTGCGAGCATCAATAAACAAAGTCTTGCCTTTTTGTTTTTTATTCTTTGTGATAAACCAAAGTGTTACAGGAATCGTTACACTATAGAAAAGCTGAGTAGGCATAGCAATGATACCTTCAACCAAATCATTTTCAACAATTTTCTTTCTTATCTCGCCCTCACCGCTTGTCTGGGAGGATAATGCACCATTGGCAAGAACCAATCCAATTTTTCCGTATGGTGCAAGATGGTGAATCATATGCTGAATCCATGCAAAGTTAGCATTTCCTGACGGCGGCATTCCGTATCTCCAACGCACATCATCTTTTAAATGGTCTGCTCCCCAGTTAGAAAGATTAAATGGCGGATTTGCCATAATAAAATCGAACTTCTGATTCTTATGTAAATCATTATAAAAAGTATCTGCATGATGAGGTCCTAAATTTGCATCTATACCACGAATTGCCATATTAATTCTGGCAATTTTCCAGGTATCAGCATTAGATTCCTGTCCATAAACTGCAACTCGATCAATTGAGCCACTATGTGCATCTATAAATTTTGCAGACTGAACGAACATACCACCTGAACCACAGCAAGGATCATATACTCGACAATCCTCAAAAGGTTTCAAAATTTCAACAATTGTTTTAACTATGCTTGATGGTGTATAGAACTCTCCACCTTTAACTCCTTCGTGAGCCGCAAACTGTTCAATACAATATTCATATGTTCTGCCGAGCAAGTCCTTATCATTGCCCTGCTCATACATATTTATATTTGTAAATATATCTACAACTTCACCCAAAACTCGCTTGTCCAAATCGGGATTAGCATAAATTTTAGGAAGAACATTTTTGAGACCTTCATTTTCTTTTTCAATGGCACGCATTGCATTATCTAAAACCATTCCGATTTCAGGACTATGTGCAGAATCTGCAATTTTACTCCAACGAGCTTCTTCTGGAACAAAAAATACATTTTCAGCAATATATTCATCAGGATCGTTTTCAAATCCTTCACCTTCAGAAACAAGTTCATTATATCTCTGCTCAAATGCACCTGAAACGTATTTTAAAAAAATCAGTCCGATGATAACCTTTCTGTAATCAGCAGCAGGAATGTGTCCCCATAACACACAAGCCGCATCCCATATTTCCTTTTCAAATCCGATATTTGTATTGTTTTTCTCAGCCATAATTCGACCTCACTTAGTAATATATGGTTTTATTATAACATAACTGATAGTTTGCTACAAGAATAAACAAAAAGCTTTATATTTTTAAAAACATTGTATAATTGCACAAAAGCCGTTCAAACCGAACGGCTTATTATTTATAAAGGATAACTAATAATTATCCTGCTAGGAGTAAATTATGGATGAATCCACTTTAAGACATGCAAATCAAATAATAAGAGCTTCTCGACCTGCCTATCTCACAAATGAAATATGTTCGCAACATTATGCTGCCTTTTCTTTAGAAATTGCCTTTTTAAGTAAAAGATGTTGTAACGATGCTAAAGGTAGTTGCATTATGTGCGATTATGGCTACTCTAATGTTACATATAGCGATGATGAGTATATTAGAGAAATGAAAAGGATAATAAATAAATATGAAAGAATAGATTCAATACTATTATGTACAAACGGAAGCATACTTGATGAAAATCAAGTATCAGCTGAATTGTTTACAAAAATATTAAATGTTGTTAGAGAATCAAAAATTGAAGAAATACAGATAGAGACTCATTATCTTAATGTTGACAAAGCCAAATTAGACTTAATTAAATCCATATGTGGTAATAAAACAATAACTATTGAACTTGGATTTGAAACAGCTAATGAAATTTATCAAAATAAATTAATAATGAAAAATATTGACATGTATAGATTCGAAAAAACATTATTTCAAATACAATCATATGGCTTTAATACAATACTTAATATCATGTTAGGCCTTCCTTTTTTATCTGTAAAAGAACAAATTTTAGATACATTTGAAACAATTCAATGGGCATTTGTTCACAATTGCAGAGCTGTTGTTTTTCCAATCAATATTAAACCATACACACTTTTATCACATATGAATAAAACAGGATTTTATCAAAATATCTCATACTGGTCAATAATATATCTTCTTAAAATGCTTCGATGTGAAGATTTATCAAGAATAACGATAGCTTGGTATGGAGATAGAGACGAAGGAGATCCTTTTACTGAAGAAAAAGCTGTCTTCCCAGCAAGTTGTGATAAGTGTCATCCAAAACTTATGAAATTCTTTGAACAATTTAATATGAATAAAGACTGTATAGTTAGAAACACCTTGCTTGATGAAATCATTAATGAATCGAAAAAATGTAATTGTTATTGCCAGTTTTTACAGCAATATAACTTAGAAAACAAAACTTGTTTTGAATTGCAATACACAAAATACATATCAATACTAAAACATGATTTTAATATTTAGGAGATAGAAAATGAAATACAATAATCATTTATATTGGATTGGAGTTAGGGAATCAGAAATTAGAGATACTAACAATTTATTTAATGGTTCAATAACCACATATGGTTCTAATTTAGAAGGTAATTATGCTTTTGATAAAACATTTAATTATCGTTACGATTGTAATACTGATAATCAAAAATGGATTGATTTTATAAATGAAAAAGGTAAGTTAATTATTAATCGAGATAATGATGCACACTTTATGCTATATTATTCTCCTGAATATTCTGAATTAGACAATGAAATTAAAAAAAGGGTAATTTGCAAAAACAGCGATACAATAATAGATTTTTTAGATAACAAAATAACATCAAGAATATGGATGTCTGAAATTGTAAATACTGTACCATTCATAATACTAACGAAAAATAAAATAACATATAAAAATCTTACTAGTAAATTTCCAAAAAGTTCAAGTTTTGTGTTGCAGGGCTGTGAATCTTCAGGTGGAAGCAAAACAATATATATTGATAAAAATAATATAGGTAATATTGTAAAATATTTGTCCAATGATGAATCTTATTCCATTTCACCATATGTTGATAAAAATATCTCTATAAATGTTCACATTATTATTTATGAAGAAGAGATTGTTTTTTTTCCGCCATCAATTCAAATTATTCAGAATAGTGACAATCATTTATCATATATGGGAAATGACTTTTTATCTTATAATATGCTTGATCAAACAATACAAAATAAGATATATCAGTCATCATTAAAAATTGGAGAAAATTTAAAGAAAATCGGATATTTAGGTATTTGTGGAATAGATTTTATATCTACAAAAGATGATGTAATTTTTATGGAAATTAATCCAAGATTTCAAGCATCAACAGTTCTGTTAAATAAACAATTAATCAATATGAACGAAAAGCTATCTGTCCAAAAATTACAGATTGATGCTTTTAATCACCACGAATGTTCATACAATTTATCAAATTTTGAAATTAAATATAGTATATATTTTTATAAATACAAAAAATATTTTATTGAAAAATTAAAGTGTTGTCATGAATTATATTGTAACAATACTGAAAACGTTTATTGCTATGATGATAATATAAATTGGCATTATAAATTTGATGAAAATGCATATTTGTTTTCATTAATTGTTAATCAAAACATAACAAGTATTAATGTTGAAAATAATCTTGTTTTAGATCAAAATATTGATATTTATAACTCAGAAATAATAAATATAAACAGAATAAATAACTGTTTAATAGAATTAAAAATAATGTTGTTAAATCAAGGGGTAAGATTATCACCAAAAGCTGAAGAATACATTACTAATAATGGGGGATTGAATTACGAAGAATTTCAAGCAATAGATATGAAAATTTTTGATAAATATTTCAATGTTCCTATATTCACAAGATTGACTTGTATTAGTCCTTTTGAAATAGATGTTGAAAATGATGACAATGTTCTTGTTTTGAAATATTATAGATATCTTGTCGGTGAAATAGAAATCAGAAAGAAAATTTTAATAGGAGATATAAATATTACTGATAAAATAAAAGCATCCGATATTACATATATGAGTAATGATAGGTTGCGTATATTTCATCGTAATGGTTGTTATTATAAAGAAAAAGATATTGGATGCAAATTTTGTGATGTTGAAAATAAGAAAAACGATTTTACTATGGACATAATAAAATCAGCTATCGAATTATATTCTCAATGTGATAATATTGATCATTATTTGATTGGAGGCGGCTCAGATGATCCGACTAGTACATTTGATAGTATATTTGAAATAGTTAAATATCTAAGAGGAAAAACTCAAAAAAAGATATCCATAATGACAACTCCACCTAATGAAAACAGAACAATAAAAAAATTAAAGGAATATGGAGTTAACGAAGTGATATACAATATTGAAATATTTGATAGAAATTTGGCAAAAAAATTTATGCCAGGCAAAGGGTCAATTTCTCTAACAAGATATACTCAAGCATTAAAAAAATCTATTGCTATATTCGGAAAAGGTAATGTTAGAAGTATGCTTATACTAGGATTAGAATCGAGAGAAAGCTTTCTTAATGGTATAGAATACTTGAGTGATTTAGGTGTTTATCCTACAATATCTTTATTTAAACCTATCAATAACACTCCTTTATCATGTTATCTTCCGCCATCAAATAAAGATATCTTATTTCTTTATAAAGAAGTTCAGAATATATGTAAAAAACACAATGTTTTTTTAGGACCGAATTGTAGATATTGCGAGGATAATACTATCAAAATAAGTGATTAATTTAGGATAAAGAAAGGAAAAGATTATTCCGGATACTACTATGGACCAACCAGCATATGAAAATAATTTATGAATCTTGTAATTAATAACATTTTTATACGTATTCATTAAACAATCCCATACCAATATATCTTTTAGATAATCTTCATTTGGTTGGAATGCGAGAATTTTTCTGTAGTTTTTTCTATTTAGCTTTAGTACAACATAATTATAAAGGATTTTTAATTCATAGAAATCCTTTATTGACAGAGGAATATGTATTTTTCTGTTCAAATTACAGAATTTTATGCTTGGATTACTGTAAATGTAGTATTCATTTGAATTCCTTGAAATTCTATGTTTGCTTATTCTGTCTACAAAGGGCCATCTATTCCACTTCTTATTTCTTCCTAATTGGTCTGATTGCAATGTTTCAATATTTAAATCAATATTTCTAACGCAATGTTCTGAAAATATTGAGGTGATTGTTATTATAGGTGAACCTAAAGCTGAACACAAAGCACCTAGTGTTATTGCTTCTTGGTAAGAGAAATCCTTACCTATTAGTAAATTTTTGTCAAAAATATAAAATATATAAAAAACTCCAGATATAGTAACTGCACATGTTAATAGTCGAATAACTATATATGATAATTTATTTAATATGTTAACTGTGTAGCGTCTCTTTGCAACGTTACTATTATTGATTTTTATAGTTGACAGATTAATTGTATATGTATTGTTCATAGTTTATCTATAAGTAAATTATTATTTGCAAAATAGCAATTTGGTATTAGATTTTTATGTGTAATGTTTTCTAAAAAATATTCTAAAATTGTAAGATTAATAGAATTATCAGAACAATATTCTACTAATTCGCTTGTATAGGTGTATACTTCATTATTACTATACTTTTGTAATGTATTATCTTTTAGAATATCCTTTAATGCAGTTTTATTAGAAATTTCAATTAATTGATTTAAAATATAATAGATATTTTCTTCATCACTTGTAACGTATATCGAGATTGTAAGTGGTGAGTTCTGAGCTATAGTTATTTCAACCTCATTGGAAAACCCTTTATATTTCATTTTTGATATTGAGAAAATATGTTCAATAACATTCTGTAATTTTTGGGAATCATATATACTAATGTTTGTTAGAAATTTTAGCTTAAGATTACTTTTTTTATTATTCAAAAATAGCAATGATTTTATTTCTGCGATATTTCGTAAAAAACTTCTTTGAACAGATATGTTTTTATCATTACTGTTTGAAAAACATTTTATCAAATTATAGAATTTATGACGTTGTTTTTTATCAAATGCATCAACTTCAGATATAAGTTTACAATAAAATTTTATCATCCTGTAGTCACTCAGAGACATTGCTTTTGTTATTCCTTGACTTAATGCTTGTTGTGCATCATTGTAATTTCCAAGAGCAATATAAGTATTAGCTAAAGGAAAATACATTTTATAATCGTACAAAACTTTACTTTCCCATTTATCTATTAATTTAAAAATTTCAGATTCGAAATACTGGTTTATAGATATCAATTCTTTAGAAATTGATATTTTAATATTGTCATTGGTATTTTTTAAGTATTTCATACATCCAAAAATATACGGAATCTGTGAAGCAGACAGAGTTACTTCGTTCATCTTTGGATTTACAAATTGTGCAAAATTCATGTTAAGTTTACTTAAATTCATATTCGTAAAAGAACAATTATCAAATAATGCATTTTCTAAAGTAGAACTTTGAATATCTACATTATTAAATGTACAATTATCAAACAATGTACCAGTAAAAGTACAGGCCTTAAAATTTATGTCTTTAAATGAAGTTATAATAAAATCACTACAGTTAAATGACGATACAATATTCTTTTTTGACGAAAAATAGCAATCTTCAAATCGACAATATTCAAAATCAGTTTGATACATTGAACAATTTTCAAATATATCATGTTTGTATAACGAACCCGTTGAAGCAGCATAATCAAAATTTGCTTTTAAATAATGATTATTATTTGAAATTGTGTGATCCATATCTTTTCTATAAAAATTATCATTAACAGTTGTTCGGTTACTAATATTATTTTGCGTTTCCTCTAATATTTTTGTTTTGTTAAATAATTTTTTGAAAATTTTGATCATGATAAAATTCCTTGATTTTTGATAATTATTAGTTATCCTTTATTTTTATTTATTATATTATAAATTTTTAGTAGCATAAATACTGCTAAAAATCAATACACATTACAAAAGTGCATGTTTTTTCTGCAAAATTGCACATTTGATTGCTTATTTCGAGTATAATTTACTCATTACAGGAGGTAAGACCAGATGAGAAATTATACTGAAATTACAAGTGAATATCTAAACTTTTGCAGATACCAGAAGGGGTTAAACTCCAAAACAATTAAAGCTTATACCATTGACCTTAGGCAGTATTATGAGTTCAATTTATGCTCTGATTATGATTGGTTTGAAAAGGCTGCATTGAGTGAATACATATACGAACTACACAAACAATATAAACCTAAAACTGCCAAGAGAAAAATTGCGTGTTTAAAAGCATTCTTTCACTATCTTGAATTAGAAGAGATATTAGAAATCAATCCATTCAACAAAATTCAAACCAAGTTTCAGGAACCATTTGTTTTACCTCGCACCATACCTTTGAAAACCATAAAGAAATTGCTAAAAACGATTTACCGAGAAAAGGACAAGCCTATGTCCGACTATCGCAAAAGTGTTGTTCTACGCGATATTGCAATGTTTGAAATTATGTTTGCAACAGGTATGAGAATTTCTGAAATATGTTCTTTGAAAAATGATGATATAGACCTAAAAAACAAAATTATCCGAGTATATGGAAAAGGCTCTAAAGAACGACTTATTCAAATTGAGAACACTGATGTTATCAACGCACTTAAAGAATACAAAAAGCATAATCACTCAAGCACTGATTATTTTTTCACTAACAAACTTGACAACAGATTATCCGAACAATCGGTACGATTCATGATAAATCATTATGTAAAGCTTGCAGGAATTGATATACACATAACTCCGCATATGTTCCGCCATTCATTTGCTACCCTGCTGCTTGAAGAAGATGTTGATATTAGATACATACAGCAGCTACTCGGTCACAGTTCAATTACAACCACTCAGATATACACGCATATCAGTATGAAAAAGCAACGTAATATACTTGCGAAAAAGCACCCCAGAAACAAGCTGGATATATAAATATTTTTTCTCTTTATTATATAGTGTCGAAAATTGTAAAAGGTAACACAAAAAGTTTGAATTTTTTCAAAAAAATTTCCTATTCAAGAAAATGAATAGGAAATTAATGGGTTATTCTGTTTTATTATAAGTGAAAATCAGTTCATCAAAGATGATTTCTCGGGCTTGGTTTGCAATGTTATTCATTTGCTGCACCCAAAGCATTTGATTTTCTGCTTTGAGTTGTTCGGTTATGCCCTGCTTTTCTGCAAAGTCTTTGATAAGTTTATCGTACATTTCCTTTGCCTGTTTATCTATTTCTTCAAGATAATCGGCAAGGGTCATTTTGCAGAGCATAGAATAATAGATTATCGGCTGAAATTCCCGCAGATAATTTGCATGGCGGTGTCCCCATATGCCTATTTCTCTTTTAGGTTGATTAGCGTCTTTGAAATCGGGATAATTCAGTCCGTCTATTTCAACATATGTAAGATTGTTTTGTACTTTCAAGTATCATACCTCCTAATAAATTATTTTGTGTGTAGAAAATGCGTATCGCCATAATATTATTCTCTTCGTTCATAATATTATGGTCTTATTCTATCATCTACAGGTGCCATTGCAGCACCCATATTATTGGCATCTGTGATAGCATAATCGGTAATTGTGCCTATCTGAACTGCTTTAATCTTAACTCCATTGCCTTTTGCTTCAAGCACTGCACTGCCGGCACCGGTAACAGTCCACTGTGATGTCGGCGGTCGCTGTCCGCCATATTCAAGCGGAAAGCGAAACTGTCTTTCGCTTGAGCAAAAATGACTTGACGTTGCAGCAACAACACAGTTTGCCCCTGCACTTATGAGCATTGAGCCGATTGACAATGACAATGCCATAGTTGAGCAGGCACCAAAAAGCCCTATACTCGGAATTTCCAAATCCTTAAGAGCGAAAGCTGAGCCCATACACTGGTCAAGCAAATCACCGCTGAGAACAAAGTCGACCTTATCTGAGCTTCTGCTTGCAGAATTAAGTGCTCTGATTATAGCATCGTGCAGCATTGCGGATTCGGCAAGCTCAAAAGACTGCTGCCCCATTGTTGTATCTTCAAAAATCGCATCAAAATCCTCGGCAAGGGGACCTTCGCCCTCTTTTTTTCCGGCTACTCCTGCACTGCCGATTATTACAGGAGGCTTATCAAAAAACATTGTTTTTCCTTTTTTGTGCATAATAAAACACCTCGGTTATATTTTAACCAAGGTGTTTAAAAATAATATAAATGAATGATGCCATAATTTGGTTTTAATTCAACTGAATGATACTTCGCTGCGGTAATCATAAAAATCCAAAGCTTTAACTTCACTGTCAAAGGAGTATGTAAAATACCTGATAGTGGCAATATATGTACCATTCGGCAGTATTTTTTTCAGTTCAATTTTTTGTACGCCTCCGCCGGGCGGAATAAAATCAGATTCATAAATCACATCATCATCAATAAGTATTTGAATCACAACGTAATATGGATTTATTTTTTGATTTGAAAAAGAATAATTTTGCAAACGCTGATTTGCTTTAAAGGTAATATCTGACTGCTGCGGCACTTCAAAACTTACGTTTTTTGTATCAATATGCTGTTTGGTTGTCACATTATACGGCAGAACAATTTCTTCTTTTATCCGGCTCTCATTTTTTGTATTCTGTTCAAAAGCACCTGAATAATCGGTTAAACAAAATGCCATCAGTACTGCGATTGATATAATTGCTGAAAAATATAAAAGCAAAAACAAAGCATTGCTTTTTTTTATAACGGCAAACTCATTATCACCAAGCTGAATATAACCTGTGCTGCTGTAAAGTATTGAATAATCCAGTGAATAGGCAGGCAGTCTGCAGCCTCTGCATTTAATATCACCAAGTATGTTTTTGCCTTTACCTATCTGGCATACAACATGAAACCCTGTCGGATAAAGAGCTCTCATCTGTGCACGGCTATAGCAGCCAAGGGTTACGGAATTAATACCTGTGGCAACAAATTCACTTTCATAATTATCATTATCTGCATATAAAAATTCCTTCACTTAAATCACCAGAAAATTATATGCAATAAAGTCAGTATTAATAACAAAAGACCTGACTATTGATTAGTCAAGTCTTTTACTGAGCAATGTATAGCGCTTTGGAGGCAGGATTATAATTCCATTTTTGCAATCAAAATCGAAATGACAATAGGAACTGTTCCACTTGCTGTCAACATAAATATTCACCTGCTCATCACTGTTATTGACAGCTACAAGCATTGCTTCGCTATCCGTATATCTTTCATATGCAATAGCAGCGCCGTCACAGAAAACCCGGTTAAACGCACCCTCTGCAAATGCCTTTGAGGAACGCCTTATCCAGCCAAGCCGCTTATACCACAAAAGCAGCTCTTTGTTTTGATGGTCCCAGGTCATACAGGCTCTGTTGAAGGGATCCTTCATTCCCTGCATACCAATTTCATCTCCATAATAAATCGAAGGAACACCGGGCAGAGTAAACTGAATCAGACTCGCCATTTTCATCATTGAAATACCCTTCAGATAATCGTAATCTGACAGCTTGTTGTGTATATGCTGCCACGCTCTGTCCCTGCCGTTATTATCGGGTCCTGCAAGCCTCGTTATTGCTCTTTCGGTATCGTGTGTGCCGATATGATTCATTAAAACATTAAGTACCTGAGGAGGATAGCTTTCAACAATATCCATTATTGAATCAAAGAAATATTCACCATGACCGAAACGCACAAAATTCAGAATGGCATCAGCAAAAGGATAATTCATTACCGAATCGAGCTGTTGCCCGAGAAGATATCTTCTTCTTTCACCATAGGCAAATTTGTTTGTTGCATTTTCCCAGACTTCGCCGATAATTACGGCATCCTTATTTTCAGCCTTAACAGCCTTTCTCAAATCGTCAAGAAAAACATCAGGCAGTTCATCAGCAACATCAAGTCGCCAGCCTGCTATACCGCACCTGAGCCATTTACGAAGAATACCATCCCTGCCGCAGATATACTGACGGTAGCTTTCATCCTCCTCAATAACCTCTGGAAGCAGTTTTATACCCCACCAGGCATGATAATTATCAGGATAATCAATAAATTTATACCAACTGAAATAAGGGCTTTCCTTGCTATTGTAAGCTCCGAGATTTTTGTAATGACTGTACATATTGAAATATTTGCTGTCACAGCCTGTATGGCTGAATACACCATCAAGAATTATGGATATACCATACTTATCCTTAGCTGTTTTGCAAAGGGATTTAAGGTCATTCTCGCTGCCGAGAAGGCTGTCAATTTTTTCATAGTCAGCAGTATCATATCTGTGATTTGAATGTGATTCAAAAACAGGGTTTATATAAATACAGCTTACACCTAAATCTGCAATATATTCAAGTTTTTCTTCAATTCCCTTTAAATCTCCGCCGAAAAAATCATTATTCCAGATTCCATTCATCTGCTCTTCTTTCCAGAATGGTTCATCACCCCATTCACGCATTACACGTGCTGAAGGAACATTAACCTTTTCACTGCCTGAATTATAAAACCTGTCGGGAAAAATCTGATAAATTATACCACCCTTTAAAAAATCAGGCGTTTTGAAATTTTTGTCATAAACAGTCTGCTGAAATTCATTGCCCTGTGCATTAAATTCACCTTTTCCGAAACCGGTATTTTTAATAAAGGTTTTACCCCAGGGTGTATCAAGCTCAAAATGATAAAAATAAAGCCCTTCAGTAGTTGCATTGAAATGAAGCTCCCAGTATTCATAATCATTGCCGCACATTCCTGCCCAGAACATACCATAATAAGCCGTGCTTTCACACTCACCCTCTTTGGTAACGGCAAGTGTTGCACAGCTGCATTTCAAATCCCTCGGAACTGTTATGCGAAATTTGCATTCTTCATCAGTTGCAAGAGCAGATACTATTGATTTGTACGATGTATCTCTTGAATCAAATAATACCATAATTCCTCATATACAACTTGCCAAAAGGGAACAGTCCCTTTTGGCAAGAATAATTACTTAGATTTTTTTGTTGCTTTCTTAGCTGCTGTTTTCTTTTCAGTCTTTACAGCCTTTTTAGGAGCAGACTTTTTTTCTGCCTTAGGAGCCATAGGTGCTGATTTTTTAACAGTCTTAGGCTTATCGGCAGCAAACACAACAGGCTTTGTATGCCAGATGTCATTTGCGTAATCCATAATTGAACGGTCCGCACTGAACACACCTGCACCACTGATGTTCATAAGTGACATTTTTGCAAAACGCTCTTTATCCCTGTAAACCTCAGCGGAGAACTGCTGTGCCTTCTGATAGTCGGCAAAATCTGCAAGTGCCATATACTGGTCAACATTCATAAGTGAAGATGAAATCTCACCAAAACTCTTGCCGTTAACACCATTATTTATGAAATCAACAGCATTCTTTAACACCTCATTATTTTCAAGGTATTTCTTTGGATTGTAGCCATTTCTCTTAAGCTGCTCAACCTCAGGTGTTGTCATACCAAAGATAAAGATATTATCCTCGCCGACGGCATCAAAAATTTCAACATTTGCACCATCCATTGTACCAAGAGTAACTGCACCATTTAACATAAGCTTCATATTACCTGTGCCTGATGCTTCGGTACCTGCAAGTGAAATCTGCTCGCTTATATCTGCTGCAGGCATAAGTGCCTCAGCAAGAGAAACATTATAGTCCTCCATAAACACAATCTTAATTCTGCCCTTAACATCAGGGTCATTATTTACGACCTTTGCAAGTGCATCAATAAGCTCAATAATTTTTTTAGCCATAAAGTAGCCCGGAGCAGCTTTAGACGCAAAGATATAAGTTCTCGGCTCAAAATCCATCTTCGGATTCGCCTTGAGCATCTGATACTCTGCAATAATATTAAGAACATTAAGCTGCTGACGCTTATATTCATGAAGTCTTTTAACCTGAACATCAAAAATTGATTCAGGGTCAAGAACAATACCATTTCTCTTTTTAACAATTTCAGCAAATCGTTTTTTATTGGCAAGCTTGATACCGCTGATTCTGTCAAGAACCTGCTTATCATCCTTATAGTCACGAAGCTTTAACAGCTCGTCGCTCTTGGTAATAAAGCCGTCACCGATAAGCTCTGTAATGAACTTAGTAAGCTCTGGGTTTGACTGACAAATCCATCTTCTGAAAGCAATACCGTTTGTTACATTTTTGAATTTATCGGGAGTAATTGTATAGAAATCATTAAATACAGTATCCTTTAAAATCTCACTGTGAAGAGCAGACACACCATTAACCGAATGAGAGCCGGCCACACAGAGATTAGCCATTCTTACTATACCGCCTGAAACGATTGCCATTCGCTCAACCTTATCTGCATCATGAGTAACACCCCATACATATGCTCTGAAACGATTGTCAATTTCCTTCGTAATTTCATATATACGCGGAAGAAGTCGTCTGTATAAATCCTCACTCCAGCACTCAAGTGCTTCTTTCATTACGGTATGATTTGTATAAGCTACTGTATTGGTAACAATATTCCATGCAGCATCCCAGCTATATCCGCACTCATCAAGCATAATTCTCATAAGCTCCGGAATTGCCATTGTGGGATGTGTATCATTGATATGAATTGCAACCTTATCAGGAAGATTGTCAAGCGTGCCGTAGCGTGTTAAGTGACGCTTGATGATATCCTGAATTGAAGCAGAAACAAGGAAATACTGCTGACGGAGTCTGAGAGATTTACCCTCCTGTGTATTATCTGCAGGATAAAGAACCTTTGAAATAGCCTCAGCCATAGCAGACTGCTCCATAGCCTTAACATAAGAGCCTGAATTAAACAGACCCATATCAAGCTCAGGCTTTCTTGCCGCCCATAGTCTTAATCTTGAAACGCCTTTACCCTTACCTGAAACATACATATCATAAGGCACGGCTGTAACAGTATTGCAATCCCTGTGTTCAACATGATGATAGTCACCGTCCCAGCTGTCTTCAATCCAGCCCTCAAAATTAACCTGACAAGATCTCTCCTCACGAGGAACAAGCCATACCTCACCGCCCGGAAGCCAGAAATCAGGCAGCTCTGTTTGCCAGCCGTCAACAAGCTTCTGCTTGAAGATACCTGCCTCATAGCGGATAGAATAGCCCATTGACTGGAATCCATTTGTTGCAAGTCCGTCAAGATAGCAGGCTGCAAGTCTGCCGAGTCCGCCGTTACCTAAGCCGGCATCAATTTCTTCATCATAAAGTCTGTCAAGCTTAACATCAAAAGCCTTGAGTGCCTCATCAAAGGTATCAACAAGGTCAAGATTATAAAGGTTGTTCTTAAGTGAACGACCCATTAAAAACTCCATACAAAGGTAATAAATTTCCTTTGAGTCCTGTCCCTTAGCTTCAGAACGAAACTCACTGTTCATTTCGGAAAGCTTATCTCTTACAATCATAGATACAGCCTTATAATACTGCTCATTTGTTGCAGTTTTAGGATCGACACCAAAGAAATGGCTCAGCTTGTCACTAACAGCTTTCTTAGCCTGAGCAACAGTCATTTTTTTCATACAAATCCTCCAAATTATATTAAAAATTTCAATTAATTAGACATTCGCTTTGTACATTATATACTAAAATCATCATTTTTGCAATAGCAACTGTGAAATAACTTGCCTTAATTCTTTCTTCCACGCTTCAAAAACTTGTTAATTATTAAGCCTGCCAGCTCCTGAATAGGTCTTATATTCATAAATATCATCAGTGCAAGCAATGCAGCTTCAACAATATAAAGCAAAACTCCGTCTTTCATTAGAAGCATCAGTGCACTCTGTACTATTAATATCAGCGTTTCACACAGCATTATCGGAAGCTGGAAATTAATTTTAATATATTTTCTTGTATTTGCCCCCCTTGTAATGAAAACCACAAGGAACGCACAAACCGTGGCAATAGCAGCACCATTGGCACCGATTTTTGGTATAAACACAAAATTGAGAACAATATTTGTTACCGCACCGCTGAGTGCCGTAAGAAGTGCCATAAGTGACTTTTTCTCCGCCATATAAACAGATGCAAGGAAATTAACAATACAGGAATAGGTCGTTGCAATGATAAGTATCGGAACAAATTTCCACGACTCATAATATGACGGAGCAACAAGAATTTTCGTGATAAGCTGACAAGCGAGAATAAGTGCTGACGCAACCGCAAACACACCGCCGCTGTAGACACGAAAGACTCTGCTGAAAAATCTTCTGCGCTCCCTTTTATTTTCCTGACCATCAACAGCAGATAGCTGCCACGCATCAATAAATATCTGTGAAAAAAGAATTACAAAATTAGGAATTTTTGAAGCTGCAGTATATAATCCGTTGGCAGATGAGCCAACAAAGCTTGTTACCATATATCTGTCCGAAACATTGATAATCCACCACAGAATAACCGTAGGAATTAACGGCACACAGTACTTGAGCATCTGTCCCGTAATATCCCTTTCCGATAATCTCGGCTTGACAAATCTGTAAAGCTTAGCAGTAATAACAAAGAATATAACCGAACAGGCATCTGATGCGATAATTGCTGCAATATAGCCTGTTACACCCCATTTAAGCGGTCCCAAAAACAGAATGGTAAAAAGCAAGGTTGTAGCTGTTGCAATGATTCCGTCAATTGCAAAAAGCTTAACATAGCCGCTTCCTCGTACAAACTGCTGACAAAGCTGTCTGAAGCCGGAAATCAGAACAAAAGCAATAACAAGAATAATATAGTCGCCTAAAACAAAATCATTGATTTTAATCAGACTTATCGGATAGGCAAAAAGCAGAAATACACCAAAGCCTATTATCGTTGTTCTAACTCCAACAGTTAATACATCTGCTTTGTTTTTTGCCTTATCAAGGGAAAATCTTAATGCTGCACTGTTAATTTGCAAAGTTACAATAGGTATTAAAACATTAACGGTCTGCTGAACCAAATCAGCAGCACCGTAATCGCCTGTTCCCATCATACGGGTAACAAAAGGCATAAGCAAAAATGACAGTATCTTTGACGAAAAAGTGCCTATCGCAAATATCAATGTATTTGAAGCTAACTTTTTATACTTGTCCAAAACTAAAATTCCCTTTCATCATATTTTTATTACAGAAGGCTGCATCAATATTTCCATCCGCCGTTCTCAAAAGCAATCGTATTCTGATAGGATGCAGAGGTATAAATACTGCTGCCTCTGTACTGAGTACCGCTGTCAGCTTTAGGTCTTCCGAAAAGATAAACATAGTGATATCCAAAGCCTACACCTGCAGTAGTTGTTTTATCTGCACCGCCGAGCTTAACCATAACCTTTTTCTCCATCGAATTCATATTAAGCTCCATAGCCTGCAATGTCGAGCCGTTAAGCTCAGTATAATAAAGTCTGTTGCCGTGAATTACCGGATAGTCTGTAAGCGAGCATTTTTTCAGCAGTGTAACAGTTTTTTCAGAGCCGAATTTCTGCCTGATTAAATCAAAGCTGCCGTTATCCTGTTTTTTATAATAATAGAAAAATCCGCTTTCAAGTTCCATATTAACAATTGAATCACCTGTTGTGTCATCCCTGAAATATCTTCTGTCATTCTTGTCACGCAGACTGACAGTGATATACTGATATTTTTTTGTTACATCGTCATACTGTGTAAAGAATATTCTTGAAAGTGATATGCCGACAAACTTCAGCTTTTTATCTGCACCTGCCGTATAAAGAACCGTTTTGCTGTAATCCTCGGTTTTAATATATCCTACTGAATTATCACTGCCTATAAAGTATATTTTATCATTATACAAATATGCAAATGCTATATCATCGGCAAGCTTTTTTTCCTCTTTGCCTGTTATTCTTGCTCTTTTAAGCTGATTTGCCTTTGTGTCAACAAAATAAACATAGTCACCTAAAACATTCAGATATTTATAATTATTTTTATTTGCAGTAATCTTTTCATTTGTTTCCTCAGAGGAATCAAAACGGTAAATACCGTCATTTTCAATACTGAAATAATTATACGCCGCACTGAAGGTAACTACACCCGCCGTCTTATTAAGAAGATTTCCAACCTGATTGCCCTCAAGAGAGGTATCAAATTCAAACTCACTGATTGGTTCATAATCATAATTAGCCGGTCTTGTGGTCGTAGGCTTGGTTGTGGGGGCAGTTGTAGTTGTTGTTTGACTTAGAATGTCCTCTTTAACAAAAGCCACAGCCTGCTCAATCCTATCCTCGGGCACAAATGATTTAATTTCAAAATTCGGGTCACAAATTTTCATTGTGATTAAAAATGCAGCCAACGCTAAAACTATTATTGAAATAATAACCAAAAGCGTTTTGCCTGCTTTTTTTCTTTTTTTAGCTCTCAGACGCTTTTTCCTTTGCTTTGCACGTTCTTTTTCATCCATGATTTATCTAACCTGTCCGTTTCCGAAAATCAAATACTTTGTTGTAGTAAGCTCACGAAGTCCCATAGGACCTCTTGCATGAAGCTTCTGGGTAGAAATACCGATTTCAGCACCAAGACCAAACTCAGCACCGTCAGTAAATCTGGTGGACGCATTATGATATACAGATGATGAATCCACTCTGCTCATAAACTCCATTGCCCTGTCATTATCATTTGTAACAACAGACTCACTGTGGCCTGTTGAATTTTTATTGATATGCTCAATCGCCTCATCAAGACTGTCTACAGTTTTAACACTTATAATATAGTCAAGATATTCAGTAGCAAAATCAGCTTCATCTGCCGCTTCAATATCGGGGCACACTGCTTTTGCTCTTTCATCACCCTTGATTATAACTTGCTTTTCATCAAGCCTTGCCTTGATTAACGGCAATGCCTTTTCAAGAATATCACTGTGAATGACAAGACTTTCGCAAGTATTACAAACACTGATACGCTGTGTTTTTGCATTAAAAATTATTTCTGCCGCCATTTCTATATCTGCATATTTATCAACATAGATATGGCAATTGCCCGAGCCTGTTTCAATTACAGGCACTGTTGAATTTTCAACAACGGCCTTGATTAAGTTTTTACTTCCTCTCGGAATAAGGCAATCAAGATAATCCTTCATTCTCATCAGTTCGGTTGATGACTCCCTTGAAGTATCGGCAACAAGCTGAATTGAATCTGCCGGCAGTCCGACACCTTCAACAGCTTCACGCATAATATCAGCAATTGCCTTATTTGATTCAATTGCTTCCTTGCCGCCCCGAAGAATAACTGCATTACCGCTTTTAAGGCAAAGAGCCGCAGCATCAGCAGTTACGTTAGGTCTTGCCTCATAGATAATACCAATAACACCCATCGGACAGGATACTTTTTTTATAATCAAGCCATTCGGTCTTTCAACAGTTTCAAGGACTCTGCCGCAGGGGTCATCAAGCTGCGCAACCTGAACACAACCATCTGCAATACCCTTTATTCTATCCTCGTCAAGCATAAGCCTGTCAATAAGACCTGCATTAAGACCTGCCTTTTTTCCGTTTTCAATATCAATATTATTTGCACTGATTATAACGTCTGCATTATCAACAAGTGCCTTGCCGATTGCATGCAGTGCCTTGTTCTTAATTTCTGTATCTGCAGTTGTTAATATACCAGCCGCTTTTTTTGCATTAACTCCTAATTGCTCCAACATTTCATTCACCCTTTACTGAAAAATATGTACCTATACTTTTACCGTCAAGCACCTTATAAATATCTGTCGGCTTTGCACCATTCATAATAACAACAGGTATACCTTTACCTGTGGCAATTTCTGCCGCCTTGAGCTTGGTTGCAAAACCGCCTGTACCTTTTGCACCTGCTCCACCTGCAACCGCTTTCAGCTCTTCTGTAATTTCATCAACCCTTGTAATTAAGCTGGCATTACTGTTAACATTCGGATTATCGTCATAAAGTCCGTCAATATCCGTTAAAAGAATCAGTAAATCCGCATCAATGAGGGTTGCAACCTTTGCACTTAGACAATCATTATCACCATTCAGAAGCTCCTCAACATAGACAGAGTCATTTTCATTTATAATCGGCAGAGAATCATATTCCAAAAGCTGATTAAAGGTATCAATCAGATGAGCAGTTTCCTGCGGATTTTCAAGCGTATCGGCTGAAAACAAAAGCTGGCTGACAACAACACTGTACTCACTGAACAGCTTATCGTACAAAAACATAAGCTCACACTGACCCACTGCTGCAGAAGCCTGCAGACCTTTTGTGGTAACCGGCTTTGATTTAAAGCCAAGCTTAACTGCACCTACCGCAATTGCACCGCTTGATACCAAAACAATCTCGTGCCCTGCATTTTTCAAATCAGAAAGCACTGAAACAAGCTTTGCCATACGTGCAATGTTCGTTTTACCTGTGTTATGCGTTAAGGTAGATGTACCAACCTTAACAACAATTCTTCTCTTTCCCTCGACCTTTGCCATAACATACTACTCCATTTTAATTACAATTATTTGTATTGTAACATATAAAACGCAACAATTAAACATTTTTATTGATTTTTTTGTATGTTTTTTTAATTTTCGGTAAAAAATAGATTACGGAGGTTTTATTTATGACTACAAGAAGCTATGTAAGGATTTTTTCCTTTGTATTGGCAGCAGTATCTGTTCTGGCAGGATATGCGATAATTAATATGAACCATGCCAACAGCTACAAAATGCAGCTTGAAAACAGCTATCAGCAAAGCCTTAATGAGCTGTCGGAAAATCTAGACGCTATTGAAACAAATTTAACCAAAAGCATATATTCCAACTCCGACAAGATGCTGCTTGAAATAAGCTCAGACCTTTATGCTGAATGCGGTGAAGCCAAAGAGGCACTTTCTCGATTGCCTGTAAGTCAGATGAATTTAAGCAGCACATACAAGTTCATCAGCCAGGCAAGCGACTATTCAACTTATATCGCTAAAAAAATTTCCTCCGGTGAAAAGATAACCGATGAGGAACACAAAAATCTTTCAACGCTCTTAAACTATTCAAGAAAGCTTAATGAATCAGTTGAAGGTATGGTTTCAATCTGCAACAGCGGCGGAAAAATAACCGCAAGCAATGTTAAAAGCAAAGCAAACGTCAATGTCAATGCCATTTCAGCAGATATGACAGCAGCAGAAGAAGCATTTAACAACTACCCAACGCTTTTATATGATGGTCCCTTCGCAGACGCAGTACTCAATCGTGAACCGCAGATGATAAAAAACAAAGATAATATTACAAAGGAACAGGCACGTGAAATTGCTGCGACTGCACTTAACTGTAATATTAATCAGGTTGGCAATGAAAATAATGAGGACGGTAAAATCCCATGCTATACCTTCACATGCGGTCAGAAGCATATCGGTATTTCAAAGCAGGGAGGCTACGTTTCTTATATTCTTTACGGCGGCAAAATCACACAATCATCTATAACTGAGGATAATGCCAGAAATATTGCCAAATCATATCTGAAAAACATCGGTTATGAAAATATGAAAGAAACCTATTATATGACCAACGATAATATCTGTGTTATAAACTTTGCATACAGCAAAGACGGCATAATATATTACAGTGATTTAATCAAGGTCGGTATTTCAATGGCGGACGGCAAGGTACTTTCACTTGAGGCTGAAGGCTTTTTGACAAATCATATTGAAAGAAAAGGCTTCAGTGAAAAAATAAAGCTTGATGAAATCAAAAAAAATGCAAGCCCTTATCTTAAAATATTAGACACCAAAAAATGTGTAATACCAAAGGAAAACGGTCTTGAGATTGAATGCTATGAGCTTCACTGCGAAAGCAATGAAACGGGCGAAGAGGTTTTGATTTATGTAAATGCACAGACAGGTGCAGAGGAAAACATTCTTCTCCTCCTGTACAGTGACGGCGGAACATTAACAAAATAATTTGAATAAAACAAATTTTATCGGTTAACCTATTCTTGAAAGGAAGTTATATTATGAAAAGTAAGATTTTAATTATAGCCTTAGCAATTGCTGTTATTGCAACTGTATTTATGGGTTGTTCTAAAAATGATGATAATAACAATACTACAACCACAAACACAACTGCTACGACTACAACTGCAGCAAATACAACAAACAATAACACCACAACAACAAATGATAATAATACCACAGATAAAAACGGCACAACAAATATGGTTGAATCAAAGGCCGATCAGGTTGGCGATGATATCGGTCAGGGTGCTGACGATGTTGCAGACGGCGTAGGCGGAGCAGTTGATAAAGCAGGCGACGCAGTAAAGGATGCTTTGGATTAATAAGAAAAATTACAAAACAAACAACAAAAATAAACCGCTGCCGGAAATAGCAGCGGTTTAATTTTGTTTTATTATTTGCCTAAGCCTTTTTCATCAAAGTTAAGGATTGTTGAAATAACAACCTCATAGCCCGTTTTGATTGCTTCAGGAACCAATCTGTCATAGCTGTCACGTCGGTTATGATAATAATCTGCCGGAGCAGGATCCATAGCAGCAAGGCATGTTGCGGTAATACCTGCCTGTGTGAATGCTGCGGCATCCGAAGAACCGAAGAATACATTGGCAAATTTCAAATCATTATGATTTGCTTCAATTGCAGAATCCATAACAAGCTGACTGAACTCAGGGCTGTGCTTAACTGTACCGGTCATATCACGGCTGTATACATTAAGATATTCAAGATCAGTTAAGGTATCAACACAAAGAATAGCAGTTTCAACACCGCTGTTGACATATTCGTCATAATGATCCTTTGCCCACTGCTTACAGCCGCGAAGACCTGCTTCCTCACCGTCTGTAATCATAGCACAAACCTCAGTATTCTCAAAATCAACACCAGCCATATCAAGCATACGAAGTGCTGTAACAGCAGCATAAGTACCTGTTAAGTTATCGTTAGCACCCGGTGAAATTGTTTTGAAATCAATGAACAGGAAAAGAGTTACCATTGCAAGAGCAGTAACAAAATGGAAATAATAGCTATAATCGGTAATAAATGCACCAAAGCCGCCCATATCAACAAAATTAGCAATGATTGCAAGAATTGATAAAACAAAAGAAATCACTGCACCGCCGATTGTAAGTGCCATACAAGGCATCATCAGCTTAATTTTTTTTGTACTGTAATAAAGATGACGCCACTCATAAGCGGAATCAATATGACCGCTGATAATAATTCTTTTCTTAACCTCACCTCTCGGCTTTCTTACACCGTAAAGATTATGACCCTCAACCTTTTTATAAAGAGGGTCCATAAATCTCTTATACAGCAAAAACTCCATAACAGTAATAAATAATCCGACACCTACAAAGCCGCACACAATGCACTGTGCCACAAAGAATGATATTACACTTGTGAACACCAGCACCGCACAAACAACTACCGCAAGAATAATGCCGGCACTTACAAGCTTAGTGAAGTGAAGAAATGCTTTAGGCGCCATTTTATATGACTCAAAGCCTGTTTCATCACAGAAAGTATCCATCTCCTTCTTTATATGCTTCTGTGCTGCAAAGCAGTTTTCATTACCGGACTCACGCGGTCCGTACTTTTTGATTACATTGGTTATTTCGTGAACGGTATAGTCAACATTCTCATCAATAACCGACTGTGGAAATTCAGCAAATTTCATTTATATTTCTCCTTTAGCAATATATTTTCTGTTACGCCTTGTTTCAAGATGTGTATCACCCTTTAAGAACTTGAGTTCAACATTAAGCCTGTCAAATAAGTTCACAGGCATTGTCACCTTATCAACAGCGTAATTAATACCAAGTAATTTATAAAACACTTTGAAAGAATCAAGTCTTTCAAGAAAGCTCTTCCAATTCCTGTTTTCATCACAAGACCAGGCAACCTCACTGAGAGCCTGCAGTCTTGGAAAAAGCATCATATCAAGACGTTCGGCAGAATCTATCCACTCAGTCCATACCTCGCCCTCAACACCGAGCACATTCTTAATGTTCTGCTTATTCACTCCGAACCTCTCAGGTGAATAGTCATATGTATTTTTCAGCGGATATTTACCGTAAGGCATATCAAAATAAAACGATTTATGATTTGACATAATAATACTTCCGCCGCTGTTTGCATGCTTTTCAGCATTCTTATCTCTCTCAGGTGTCCAGTACTGGGCAATAATTGTTTTGTCAAGATTGTCTGCTGCAAGAATTTCATTCCATCCAATAAGCTGTCTGCCCTTGGTTTTCAGGTGTTCAAGCACAAGATTATTGAACCAACCCTGCAAATCATCTTCATTTTTAAGGTTATTATCCTTTATTATCTTTTGACAGTGAGGACATTTTTTCCATTCATCCTTCGGTGCTTCATCACCGCCAATATGAAAATATGGAGCAGGGAAAAGCTCGCAGACCTCGTCAATGACATCCTTTACAAATTGAATTGTCCGTTCCTTACCGATACAGATTGTTCTGTTCCAATCCTTAATACCCTGCAATTTTTCAGGAATCGTTGCACCGAAATAACCGGGTACAGGTCTGTCAAGCTCACGGCAGGCAAGGTAAGGATATGCTGCAATGGCAGCAGCACAATGGGCAGGAAAATCAATTTCAGGAACAATCATAATGGAACGAGCTTTTGCATATTCAACAATTTCCCTGACATCGTCCTGAGAATAATATCCCCTATACTCTGTGTTATCAAGCTCCGTCGACTTCCAGCCGTTAAGCTGCGTATATTTTCTTACAGAGCCTATTTCCGTAAGAAGCGGATATTTTTTTATTTCCAATCTCCAGCCCTGATCATCAGTAATATGCCAGTGAAAAACATTCAGCTTCATCATAAACATATTATCAAGATATCTTTTTATTTCATCCACCGACCAGAAATGACGTGCTGTATCAAGCTGCAGACCGCGCCATTTAAATCTTGGACTATCTTCAATTTCACAGCATTTGACACGTCTTACACCAAACTCATATTTGGTAAGCTGACGCAGTGACTGCAATGCATAATATGCACCTGCTTCATCACCTGCTTTAATCAAAACACCATTCTGAGTAACGGAAAGAGTATAAGACTCACCGCCAATAGTGTCGTCTTTTTTTATTACAATAGCTGCATCTTCGCTGTGCTCTAAATCGAGCAGCGGCAATTCAAAATCACTTTTCAGCTTAATGCTTTCACCAAGCATTAAATATCCGTTGCCTTCAACACATTTTTTCGGAATGGGGATTAAGTTAATCATAGCCGATCTCCTTAAGCATATATTTGACATTGTAACATATGCAAATAAAAAACTCAACAATTATAACTAATTTTAAAAATTAGTTAAATATTTCTTTAATATCGGAAAGGCAATTGATTATCACTGCATCGGTTACGCTCAGCACTTCCCTGCTCTGATGACCGTCGGCAATCAAAATGCTGTCACAGCCCACTGCCCTTGCTACCTCGTAATCGTGAACAGTATCACCGATAAAAACAGCCTTATCAGGGTTAAGCTCATGGTCGGCAAACCATTTTTTTGCAATATCAGCCTTTGACACAGCATAATTATCATCAGTACCGATTACGTCATCAAAATAATCTTCAATATCAAAAAGACTTATTTGGTGATACAGTCTTTCTTTTTCACAAACAGAAATTACACTTTGCTTTAAACCAAGACTGTTAAAATATTTTAAAACATCACGCACGCTTTTAAACAGTTCCGCACTGTCCTGAACCTCTGAATACAAATCAATAAAAAGCTGCGCAAGCTCATCAAATGAATGCTTTTCAAAATCAAGACCGACTTTTATATAATAATCAACAACGGGAAAAGAAAAAATACTTTTATATAAATCCGTATCAAGTCTTTGAGGGTATTCCTTTACCTCAAGCATTTTGTTCATAGTATCAATACTTATCTGAACATCATTAAATAAAGTACCATTCCAGTCCCATATCACATATTCATATTTCATAATACCCTCCTCATTAAAAGCTTATCATTCATTATAGCATAAAAACAAGCACCGGGCAAATAATGATATGCACCCCAAAAGTTAGACACTTTTGGAGATGCATATTTTTTGGGTAATATAGGAAGAAAAAACAAAGTATATAGTGCAGAATTCAAAATAGGTTTTATAATGGACATGCATGAACACGGTTTGTGCTATAGTAAAATAGTACAAAAATATTGGGATATAAGAGAAGGACAAGAACACCACTATCAAAAACAAATACAAAGGTGGGAACGCATATACTTAGAAGAAGGAGCCGAAGGTCTGATGAAAGAAAGACGAGGCAGAGGAAGTAAAGGCATATCACCAAAGCTTGATAAAAAGGTCGAAGAAGATTTAATTGCAGAAAATCAGCGATTGAGAATGGAGATAGAATACCTAAAAAACTGAGTGCCTTAGTTCTTGCGGAAGAGCGAGAAAAAAGCAAAAATCAATAATTATCTCTGAACTAAGGCAGAAATATCCGCTAAAAGAATTGCTGAAATTATCAGAAATTGCCAGAAGCACATATTACTATCATCTTAACAACCATGACCTTGCCGAGTGGGAATATCAAAGCAGAAGAAAATCCGCCGTCATGGTTTTACCCATAGCGGCGGTGTACATAGCATTTTATTTAATTACAAATCTTTCATTATACCGAAAGGATTACATACTGCCAATTGACATCAATCCTAAAAAGATAACTACCAGAGTTGTTCCAATAGTAGCGAGGATATTTAAGATTTTAACAGTATTCTTATCCAGTATCTTGGCAAACAAAACAAATAGAGCGATTCCAATCACTCCGCCTAATGTATTTCCAAGTAAGTCTGTAATATCACTTGCACCAATCGCAAAAATATATTGAACAACTTCATATAAAAGAGTTACTGAAAAAATCGGTAGTACTTTCTGTATGAAATTCCATTTCGGCTTGATTATAGAAAGATAGACACCAAAAGGAATAAAAACAACCATATTCAAAAGAATTTCAGATGTATCGACTCTACCATTTACACTTGCTGACTCTGCAAATGGAATTAAGTTAATACTTCTAAGGTTCATACGACTTAAAAGGGAAAGGTCGAATTCCATTTTGAAAACTATAATCCAAGTCAGCACAGCCAGATAAATAATCAATAATCCAACTGTTAGTTTTTTTGAGTTAAACATTGTTCGTGATTTCATTCGTTCTCCTCCTTTCTTGCGAAATTCCAATACTATTATACATATCGGGGGGAATGCAAGAGATATTTTATATCATTGTAAGACCATAAAAGCGACAGAGATTTTACCCCCTGTCACTTCAATCTTTTATGCGTAAATAATTTCCGTATTAATTATTTCTCTCGCCCTTGCCTGTATCTCATTCATTTTTCCAACCCACAACATCGGTTTTTCCGCTTTAAGTTGTTCGGTTACGCCCTCCTTGTTAGCCATTTGTTCAACCAATCTAAACATCATCGCCGTTGCCTGTTCGTCAATGTCAGTTCTCGTTTCATAAGCACTCCAATATAAATTTTTCAAGCATTGGATTAAGTTGCTTGGCATTACGCATTGGAAAGCCGTGATTTGCTCCTTGTAATGTCATTGTCTGACAGCTTGGATTTTGAGCAAGTAATGTAAGAGAAGTTTTCATATCTCTGACTTCCTTACT
>OFGK01000586.1_pt1 | contig 29913 bp, 23 predicted proteins | sample 1521771 | NCBI WGS metagenome assembly OFGK01 (sample SAMEA3504088, study PRJEB24116) | mouse gut metagenome | biome: mouse gut; feature: mouse-associated habitat; material: faeces | place: Denmark | collected 2011 | reverse complement strand
GTTAGCCGTATCGGAAGGTGCGGCTGGATCACCTCCTTTCTATGGAGAAATGACTGAATGAAATAAGTCAGTCTAACATCCAAGGTCAGATCGAGTTTCGATTGTTGTTGTTTAATTTTGAAGGCCCTTAAGAAAAGGGAATTCACCCAATAATATGGGGGTATAGCTCAGCTGGGAGAGCACCTGCTTTGCAAGCAGGGGGTCAGCGGTTCGATCCCGCTTATCTCCACCAAGGTTTGAGAATGCCGAACAAATACATTTGGGCTTGTAGCTCAGGTGGTTAGAGCGCACGCCTGATAAGCGTGAGGTCGGAGGTTCGAGTCCTCTCAAGCCCACCAAATGTACCTTGAAAACTGAATACAGGAAATGTGAAATGGAAACAACGAGATAATGTAACAAATATTTGAAGCTTTAAACTTTTCAAAAAAGAATAAAGGGTAAGATAAACTACAAAAAAGTCGAGTTGAGAGATTAACAAACCAAAGAATGGACACATAATTCTAAAAAGGTCAAGCTAATAAGGGCGCAAGGGGAATGCCTTGGCATTGGTAGCCGATGAAGGACGTAGCGATCTACGATAAGCCACGGGGAGTCGAAAGCAGGCATCGATCCGTGGATATCCGAATGGGGAAACCCGGCAGAGCAATACTCTGTCAACCTCTTGTGAATCAAATAGCATTAGGTAGGGAACCTCCTGAACTGAAACATCTAAGTAGGGAGAGGAAAAGAAATCAACCGAGATTCCGCTAGTAGTGGCGAGCGAACGCGGAAGAGGCCAAACCAAGGGTAGTAATACCTTTGGGGTTAGGACTGCATACGGTATTAACAAAGGTTAGTAGAATGAGATGGGAAGCTCAACCATAGAGCGTGAGAGTCGCGTAAACGAAAACCGGAGTTAGCCAGCAGTATCCAGAGTACCGCCGGACACGTGAAACCCGGTGGGAATACGGGGGGACCACCCTCCAAGCCTAAATACTCACCAATGACCGATAGTGTATAGTACTGTGAAGGAAAGGTGAAAAGAACCCCTGGCGGGGAGTGAAATAGAACCTGAAACCTTGTGCCTACAAGCACATAGAGCACGTCAACGTGTGATATGGTACCTTTTGTAGAATGGTCCGGCGAGTGAATGTCACTAGCAAGGTTAAGGACTTAAGGTCTGCAGCCGAAGCGAAAGCGAGTCTTAATAGGGCGATTTAAGTTAGTGGTATTCGACCCGAAACCGAGTGACCTAGCCATGAGCAGGCTGAAGTGGAGGTAAAACTCCATGGAGGGCCGAACCCACTCCCGTTGAAATGGTAGGGGATGACTTGTGGCTAGCGGAGAAATTCCAATCGAACTCGGAGATAGCTGGTTCTCTCCGAAATAGCTTTAGGGCTAGCCTCAAATAACATTACCGCAGGTAAAGCACTGAATGAGCTAGGGGGCGAAAGCTTACTGAACTCTATCAAACTAAGAATGGCGGATAATGAATGTTTGGGAGTCACACTACGTGAGATAAGTTTCGTGGTGGAAAGGGAAACAGCCCAGACCCACAGCTAAGGTCCCAAAGTACAGTTAAGTGGAAAAGGATGTGAAATTGCGCAGACAACCAGGATGTTGGCTCAGAAGCAGCCACTCATTCAAAGAGTGCGTAATAGCTCACTGGTCGAGTGATTTTGCGCCGAAAATTTAACGGGGCTAAACTGTACACCGAAGCTTGGGAATATACCGTAAGGTATGTTGGTAGGAGAGCGTTGTATGCGGGGTGAAGTCGTAGCGAAAGCGGCGGTGGACTGCATAGAAGTGAGAATGCCGGAATGAGTAGCGAGAATTATGTGAGAATCATAATGGCCGAAAGACTAAGGTTTTAGAAGGAAGGTTCGTCCGCTTCTAGTTAGCCGGGAGCTAAGGCGAGGCCGAAAGGCGTAGTCGATGCACATACGGTTGAGATTCCGTAGCCACCTTTAAGTTAAACTAAGGGACACATCGAAAGGGCATAACCCAGGCGTTGGTTGACCTGGGCGTAAGGGAACGAAAATAAGTAGTGAAGTATGCTTGGACGGTGGCGAGAAAAGCTTAGTGTATCTAGTAAGGGTGCCCGTACTGCAAACCGACACAGGTAGTCAGGAAGAGAATTCTAAGGCCATCGGGAGAAGCGTTGTTAAGGAACTCGGCAAATTGACCCCGTAACTTCGGAATAAGGGGTGCTCACGAGAGTGAGCCGCAGTGAATAGGTCCAGGCAACTGTTTATCAAAAACACAGCTCTCTGCTAAATCGTAAGATGACGTATAGGGGGTGACACCTGCCCGGTGCTGGAAGGTTAAGAGGAGGAGTGCAAGCCCCGAATCGAAGCCCCAGTAAACGGCGGCCGTAACTATAACGGTCCTAAGGTAGCGAAATTCCTTGTCGGGTAAGTTCCGACCCGCACGAATGGTGTAATGATCTGGACACTGTCTCAACAACGCACCCGGCGAAATTGTAGTACCGGTGAAGATGCCGGTTACCCGCGGCAAGACGGAAAGACCCCATGGAGCTTCACTGTAGCCTAATATTGGGTTTCGGTATTTTATGTACAGGATAGGCGGGAGACTAGGAAACGTGTACGCCAGTATACGCGGAGTCATCCTTGGGATACCGCTCTTAAGATATTGAAATTCTAACCTGCAGCCTTGAATCAGGTTGGGGGACATTGTTAGGTGGGCAGTTTGACTGGGGCGGTCGCCTCCAAAAGAGTAACGGAGGCGTTCAAAGGTTGGCTCAGCATGGACGGAAACCATGCCTTAGAGTGCAAACGCATAAGCCAGCCTAACTGCGAGACTGACGGGTCGAGCAGTAACGAAAGTTGGAGTTAGTGATCCGGCGGTATGTGAGTGGAAATGCCGTCGCTCAACGGATAAAAGCTACCCTGGGGATAACAGGCTGATCTCCCCCAAGCGTCCACAGCGACGGGGAGGTTTGGCACCTCGATGTCGGCTCGTCACATCCTGGGGCTGTATTCGGTCCCAAGGGTTCGGCTGTTCGCCGATTAAAGTGGTACGCGAGCTGGGTTCAGAACGTCGTGAGACAGTTCGGTCCCTATCTGTCGTGGGCGTAGGATATTTGAGGAGCGCTGTTCCTAGTACGAGAGGACCGGAATGGACGCACCGCTGGTGTATCGGTTGTCATGCCAATGGCACGGCCGAGCAGCTATGTGCGGATCGGATAAACGCTGAAAGCATCTAAGCGTGAAGCCGTCTCCAAGATAAGATATCCCACTGTTTACAGTTAAGACCCCTTGTAGACTACAAGGTTGATAGGCTGGATGTGTAAGTACGGTGACGTATTTAGCTAGCCAGTACTAATAGGTCGAGGGCTTGACCTTGAAATTAGGTTATGTGTCCAAGTAAATTGACAACACTTTTTCTGTATTTAGTTTTCAGGGTATATTTACTCTGAATGAGCTATGCACCATTAGCTCAGCTGGTAGAGCACCTGACTCTTAATCAGGGTGTCCAGGGTTCGAGTCCCTGATGGTGTACCATCAGTGTGGCCCGTTGGTCAAGCGGTTAAGACATCGCCCTCTCACGGCGAAAACAGGAGTTCGATTCTCCTACGGGTCACCATTCCTTCGGAGATGAGAAAAGCTCTTTACAAATACTGTGATGTGTGTTACAATGTTACAGTCATCAGTCGGTGTTGATTACGCTGAGGGTCCACCCGTTCCCTTCCCGAACACGGTAGTTAAGCTCACGCGTGCCGAAAATACTCGGAGGGCAGCCTCCCGGAAAAATAGGTAATGCCGACACTCTTTAAGACGTTGCAAAAGCAACGTCTTTTTTTCTTATTAACAACGAGGTGCTTTATGTTTGAGTATAAAAAGATTGCTGTTATAGGCTGCTGCGGTGCCGGAAAAAGTGTTTTTTCAAGAAAGCTTGCTTCTGTTACAGGATTGCCTCTTTATCATCTTGATATTATGTATTGGCGTGAAGATTGCACTCATATTGATCGTACTGATTTTATGGAAAAACAGAATGACGTTATAAATACAGAAAAATGGATAATTGATGGTAATTATAGAAATACTTTGGAGAATCGTATAAAAGCTGCAGAGTTAATTTTCTTTTTTGATTTGCCGACTGAGATTTGTTTAAGCGGTGCATTGACAAGAGGGGAAAGATCAGATATGCCTTGTATTCTGCCTCCTAATGATGAAATTAAGGAATTTATTGTTAATTATAATAATACCACTAAACCGATAGTTCTTGACCTTTTTAATAAATACTCTGACAAAAAGGTAATTATTTTTCATTCGCATAAGGCGGCTGATGATTTCATTATGCGTTTAGCAGATATATGTAAAACTTATGAAGTAAATAATAATGACTGATAAAATAATAATTATTAGAGGTAATTCAGGCAGCGGCAAAACAACTGTAGCTAAAGAATTATGTAAAAGGCTTGGTAATAGTAATGTAATGCTTCTCTCGCAGGATGTAGTTCGTCGGGAAATTCTTCATGTTAAAGACGGTCAAAACAATAAATCAATAGATTTGTTTAAAATGATGATTGAATACGGAAAAGATAATTCTGAGTTTATTATTTTGGAAGGAATATTCAATTCTAATCGGTATAAGCCTTTGTTTGACTTTATAAAAGACTCTTTTACACAGATATATTCTTATTATTATGATATTTCTTTTGAAGAAACAATTCGCCGTCATTGTACTAAACAAATTGCAGATTTTACTGTTAACGATATGAAACGCTGGTGGAACGAAAAAGATTATTTGTATTTTGAAAATGAAGTCATATTAACTGAAAATTTATCATGTGGTGATGTTGTCGATATGATTTTTAATGATATAGGTGTTTTAAATCAAAAAATAGAATGTGATTAATATTTTAATCACATTCTATTTTACTTTTATCTTCCATGTTTCTGAGGAATGAATGAATCATTATTCGCATAAAATATATAACGATATAGAAACGGGGTATATTTATGTGTGGTATTATCGGCTATATTGGCTATGATGAAGCTAAAAATATTTTAATTAAAGGGCTTAAATCTTTGGAGTACAGGGGATATGACAGTGCAGGTATTGCCGTGTATAATCCTGATTACAGTCAGTGTCTTGTTTCAAAATGTGAGGGCAGGGTTGATAAGCTTGAACATAAAACCATAGATATTAAAGGAAAATCGGGCATAGGTCATACGAGATGGGCAACTCACGGTGAGGTAAGTGATTCAAATTCTCATCCTCATAAATTTGGTAATGTAACTATAGTTCATAACGGAATTATTGAAAATTATGAGTCACTGATGAATACACTTGGTGTTGCATCCAAGTTAAAATCGGGGACTGACAGCGAGGTTGTTGCTGCTCTTATTGACAAATGCTGTGAAAAAAATCCTGTTGATGCAATAATAAGCTCTGTAAAAAAGTTGAGAGGAACTTATGCTCTTGCCATAATGTTTGATGATGAGCCTGATGCAATATATGCTGTAAGAAATGTCAGTCCTATTGTTATCTGTAAAAATGACAGTGGTTGCTATATTGCTTCAGACATTATTGCAATAGCTGAATACAGTACTGATTACTTTGTTCTTCCTGAGCTTAGCGTAGCAAAAATCACAAGGGATAAAATTGAAATAGTTGATTTTACTAAAAATTATGTAGAGCCTGAAATGTCTGTTGTAAACTGGGATTTAAAAAACAGCGGTAAATGCGGTTATCCCTTCTATATGGAAAAGGAAATTATGGAACAGCCTGAGGTGATAAGGAAGACTCTTAAGAACAAGCTTAACGGTGATATTCCTGATTTTTCATCAGACAATATTGATGAAAAAATTTTTACTGATTGTAAAAGCATTTCAATCGTTGCCTGCGGAACGGCTATGCATAGCGGTCTTATCGCAAAGCAGCTTATTGAGAAAAACTGCAGTATATCGGTATCTGTTTATATTGCGAGTGAATTTATTTATTGTCAGCCTATTATCAACAGTGATACTCTTGTTATATGTGTATCTCAGAGCGGTGAAACGATTGATACGCTTGAAGCACTCAAGTATGCTAAAAAGCAAGGTGCAAAAATACTTTCAATTGTTAATGTTCGTGGCTCTGTTATAGCAAGAGTAAGTGATAATGTTATTTATACAGATGCGGGTCCTGAGGTTGCTGTTGCCTCTACAAAGGCTTATACAAGTCAGCTCGTCACTTTTTATCTTATCACCGCTAAAATGGCTTATATTCGAGGCTGCTTCAATATTGAGGGATTGCTTTCGTTTATTAATGAACTGAAAAAAGTACCGGATGCTGTTGAACAGGTATTTGCAGCTAAGGATAAAATTCATCATATTGCAGGCAAACTCTTAACAGCTGAGCATGCATTTATGATTGGCAGAGGTATTGATTATCCTGCGCTGCTTGAAGCGTCTCTCAAATTAAAGGAAATATCATATATTCACAGTGAAGCATTTGCATCCGGTGAGCTCAAGCATGGAACTATTGCTTTGATTACAAAGAACACTCCTGTTATTGCACTTATGACACAGGAATACCTGTCATCAAAGCAGGTTTCAAATATTAGAGAGGTTCAGTCACGCGGTGCCAAGGTAATTACGGTCTGCACAAGATCATTGAAAGCATATGCAACGGATAATTTTATTGAACTTCCTGATTTGGACGATGAGTTTACGGTCGTACCTGCTGTTGTTGTTATGCAGCTTTTGGCATATTATGTTTCATCAGATAAAGGGCTGGATGTTGATAAACCAAGAAATCTTGCTAAGGTTGTAACCGTGGAATAATTAGTGATAAAAATGCAGTACAAAATGTACTGCATTTTAGTTTATAATATTAAGATTATTTTAAAGTAACAACAGATTTAGTTTCACTGTTTTTAATAGCCTTAAAGCCGCCTTTGCTGCTTGGTACAAATTCTGTTCCCTTTAGATTGATGTGATAACCGATTGTTTTTCTGCCTGTGCACTTGCCCTTAACTTTGTGGTTACATACTTATAAGCATTACGCAGGAATATACTTAGTCGTTTTTTAGTCTTATGCATCTTTTTCCTCTTTTGAAAACGAAACGAGAAATTATTATTTCTGCACTATGGTTTTATCATAAGTTAAAAATTTACACAATAGCTATTTATATATTCAAAATAGAAAATTATTCCATTTAATCTATTGACTATTTCCGTTAATAGTACTAAGATGTATTAAAACAAAATTCAGGTACATATATTATGAAAAATGATTTATTAACAGGCAAGCCGATAAAAAGTATAATAATGTTTGCTTTGCCGATTATGGCAAGCTCTATGCTGCAGTATAATTACAATTTGATTGACAATATTATTGTCGGCAGATTTGTAGGAACAGATGCACTTGCTGCTGTGGGCAGTGTTGGTTCAATAAACGGGTTTATCATCGGTGCTGCTTTGGGTCTGACTTCGGGCTTTACAATAACAGTTGCCCAAACCTTCGGTGCAGGTGATAAATGCAAAATGAATCAATACGCCGGTAACAGTATTTCCCTTTCAATCATTATTGGACTCGTAATCGTTATAGCCGCACATCTGTTATGCTATCCGCTTTTAAGACTTTTAAAAACGCCTGAAGACATTATTGATATGGCGGCTTCTTATCTTGATGTACTTTATTTTGCCGTTCCTGTGCAGATGCTGCTTAACAATTTTAACGCTCTTTCACGTGCAGTAGGGGAAAGTAAAAAGCCGCTTTATTTCCTGATAGCTAGTGTTTTTGTTAATTTCCTTCTTGATTTGCTTTTTGTAGCTTATTTTAAATGGGGAGTTATTGGTGCTGCGTGGGCAACTAACATTTCACAGCTTATAGCTGCTGTTCTGGCAGGTGTATATATATTCAGGCATAATAAAGAGCTTGATATTACTGCGGCAGATTTAAAGCTGAATACTAAGGTTGTGTCTAATCAGATAAAAATGGGGATACCTATTTCTTTGCAGTTTACAATTACGTCAATTGGTTCTATGACGCTGCAAACGGCAGTTAATGGGTTCGGGTCAAATGTTATTGCCGGATTTACAGCAGCGGGCAGGGTAGAGCAGTTAACAAATATTCCTATGTCGGGTCTTGGTGTGGGTACAATGACCTTTGTATCACAAAACTATGGTGCCGGGAATTATGACAGAATAGTAAAGAGCGTAAGAAAAATATTTTTGCTTGACATCGCAGTATCAATTGTCTGCAGCTTGCTGCTTGTTGTGATAGGACCATCAGTGGTAAAGCTGTTTATGACTGATTATAACGCGGATATAATGTTCGCTGCACGGCAATATCTGTCGGCAATTGCTCAGTGTTATTCTCTTGTTGCAGTGCTTTTTGTTTTCAGAAATACACTTCAGGGGCTTGGCTTTACATATGCAAATACAATTGCAGGAGCAGGTGAATTCTTCGGAAGACTTGCTGTGGCATTGATTTTTACCCCTTTAATCGGATTTAATGCAATTTGTTATGCAGGTCCTGTTGCATGGCTACTTGCAGACATACCCCTTGTTGTGATATACTTAAAGAAACAATCCGTGTTTAAAAAACTTGCAACGAAAGAGGTAAAGTAAAATGATGTATTATGCGGTCCTTGCAGTAGGTGTTATTGTTTCTTTGATTTTCTGTTATGAAAGGCGACTGGGCTTCAGTGTAAAAAATCTGCTGTTCAAGTCAGTATCAAGCCTTTGTTATTTGTTAACCGCTGTTTTTGCGTTAATAAATAATCCGCAGGCTTATACATATGGCTCTCTTATTATTATGGGCGGAGCTCTCGGCTTGGTAGGTGATATTCTGCTTGACCTTAAAGGTCTTTATAAAGCACAGGAAAAAACTTATCTCAAGGGTGGCTTTATCTTTTTTTTAGTGGGTCACATTTTTTATATCGCCTCTATTATTTACTCCACTAAAATGAAATGGTATTTCATTTTAGTTTCAGTAGTTGTTTCGGCTGTTATCGGCTTTTTAACAGTAGCATCAGCAAATATTATGAAGGTGCATTATGGTGCTTACAGACGAATTGTCGGTATATACTGTGCATTTTTGGCAATGACTATGGTCACTGCAATTATAGCTACAATAACAACAGGCTTTCAAAAAGGCTATCTGCTTATGGCTGTCGGTTCAGTATTGTTTACACTGTCTGATGCCGTATTGTCTAATACTTTCTTCGGAAGAGGAAAAGATAAACCGCACCACTTGTTTATTAATCATTTCCTATATTATGCCGGTCAGTATCTTATTGCCGCATCAGTATTGTTTGTCTGAGCTTATCAAGCCGTATTGCGGGAGAACTTTGTTCTCCCGCAATAGAAAGCAAACAAATTAAATAATTTTTCTTTAATCTATTGACTTTGAAATGAAATAATGATATTATATCAAAGTCGCAAATGGATATGGGCCATTAGCTCAGTTGGTCAGAGCCACCGGCTCATAACCGGTCGGTCCGGGGTTCGAGTCCCTGATGGCCCACCATATTTTTTGCAGTATATTTAGGGGTATAGCTCAGTTGGTAGAGCAGCGGTCTCCAAAACCGCGTGCCGAGGGTTCAAGTCCTTCTGCCCCTGCCAAAACAAAAAGACGCCTGCGGGTGTCTTTTTATTTTGTTGTTAAAGCAGAAGGATTTGAACCACGAAATTCAAAAGTGCTTGCACTTTTGACAGTAAACAGTCCGGTGGACTGTTTACGCATTGAGTTGATTATAAAGCCCCTGCCAAAGAAAGCACCGAATTTTCGGTGCTTTTTTCCTTTGTTTACGCTGTTTTACGGCGATTTTACTTGCTTTTCCCATATAGATAAAATTACGGCGCACGGTCTTTTCCGTACGCCATCTTTTCATTTTCACACCGTTTTTTGTTCACTTTGTGCCACACAATCCAAGCAATCCGTTTGGTACATCATCAAAAAAGCATCAATCACAATTCAAACCCGTTTGTAACGCCCATCAGCATATCCGTGTTGCGTTTGACATAATACATTTCGGTTATTTCTGAAGTTGTGTGTCCGAGTAAGTCTGCCACCTGCCTCGGTGTTAATGCTTTTACCGTTCCGTCATCTGCTCGCACACCTGTTACAAGCTTTGTTGCGAAGGTGTGGCGCAGGCTGTGTAACCCTTTTTTCTCGATTCCTGCCGCATCGAGTATGGAATAAAACCGTTTTCTTAAATTCAACGGTCTAGTAAAGTTTCCGTCTGCATCGGGTATCAATGGTGCATCCTCACCGAAATATCGCTCGCTGCGTAACTCAATAATCGCTTGAATAGCCGTTTCGTTTAAGGGTACGATACGCTTGCTTGAAGCGGTTTTCAGCTTACCGATTACAATTTCTCGTCCGCTTTTTCGCTCTGTTCCGTCACGCTTTTGCGCTTCTTTAACACCTCTTTGAATGTGCATCACTTTCTTTTCAAGGTCTATGTCACTGTTGATTAAACCTAACGCTTTAGCGGTTCTCAACCCTGTGTTCAGCATAAGAATATATGCTGATGCTTGATTGTGTTTCGGCTTGCCTGAAGGGTACTTCTTGTATGCTTCCTCTTTGAATTTTTCAATTTCTTCATCGGTAAATACGGTTATCGTTTCGCATACGGGAAGCACTTCTTTGTTTTGCTTTGCAAGATGATTTGACTTTTTTATTGTCGGCACAGCGTTCATTGGATTCTTTTTTATGAACTCTTCACGCATAAGATAATCGAAGTATTCATTGAGCAGATTGTATGTTTGCTTGACTGTTGAGAATGAATATCCCTTGTCGGTCAGCGTACTAATCAGCCTCTTAATGTCTGCGCCTGTTATGTTAGAAACAATGAGTTTACCCATGTAAGGGACGATTTGATTTTTGTAAATCTGCTCGTTACGGTCATAGGTTACTCGCTCAACATTTGGGTACTTAAACACTTGCAGGTAATTAAGCAGGCTGTCTTTTACAGTCTTGTTACCCTCAATGGCATCAATAATTTCTTCTTCAAACTTGGCTATGTAGTCCGTCATTTTCTTGGTGACTTCGGCTTTGGTCGTGCCGGAAAAGCTCTTGCGTTTTCGTTCGCCTTTCTCATCTTTGTACCAAACCACGCCACCCCATCTGCCGTCCGTTCGTTTGAATGCGTTGCCGTTTGTCAGCAGTTGCTTTTGCATTTTATCACTCCTTTCGCACACACAATATCACAAACCTTTTTCAATATCCAGACCAAAGATTGTGTGGTTGTTTTTGTTGTTTTAGCTTCAAAAATCCGTCACAAATCGCCCACAAGCCGTTTTTAGTTTAAGTCCGACGAGTTACTCTGTTTCAGAGCGAGCTCATCAATTTTTGCTTACAGCGTTGTCAAAATAGCTTGATTTTTAATCATCATACCGCAACACTCAAGTGAATACGCAAATGTCTTGATTTTCTGCGAAAAACAGCCCTGGCTGCATACGAATTTGGAATCATATGCAAAAGTATTACGAATTGAAAAGCCGACAGGCTTTGCCGGACGGCGTTTTCGGGCATTTCAATGCCCGAAAATCATACCCCTTTATCCTGCTTTAAAATCGACGGCTTGAAAATCGCTACAAAAACCACTCAAAAGAGCCTAGATTTCATCCAAAAACCGAGTTAAAAATCAATTAAAAAATGCAAAAGAAAAACAGCTGTTTTTTCAATTTTAGGCTTTTAGATTATTTGTCATCAGCTCTTACAGTGGGGTACACTATATTTGATGAACTGTGTAGACATTACTTTGCTGTGCGTTTTCAAAAAATCTTTGAGTAATATCTATGTAACCTTTTTCTTCGAGTGACTTGAGCGTGTTTCTGCAAGTGGTCGGACACATATTGCACTTCTTTGCCATCTTCGGAACAGACCAAAAACTTACACCTTTGCTGTCGCCAACCGAAACAAGAAAACAATAAATCATAAATTCGTGCGGCGAAAAGTTTTCATCAAAGATTTTGTTCGGCATATAGTAAACCTTGCCATCGGTTTTGTAATTTTTATTTGCGTACATAATTTTTATCCTTTCTTAATTTGTTTTTGAATCCACAACTTGAATTCATCTTTCGGTACAACAATTCTTGTGCCGATTTTTATTTTTGGAAAACCTTTTTCATTGACAAGTTCGTATGACCTTGTGCGAGATATTCCAAGCACCTTTGCAACCTGCGACACCGATATCATCATCGGTAGTTCATCAAAACTTTTATAGCTTTCTTTCATTGCGCTGCCTCCTTTCGTATTATTCGAGAGATACTTTTTCAAAAAGAAAAAAGCATAAGTAAATTTGAAAACAAAAATTCACCCATAAAAAGTTCCTCTACTATACGGAGAAAAATTTCCATTTTGTTCGGGTGTTTTTCAAAATTCTTTACACCTTGTTTACATTTCATTTCACCATAACAAAAAATACCCCTCTATAATACGGAGAAAAATTCAAGTTTTGTTGATGTGTTTTGAAGGAAAATTTACAAATTATTTTATAAAAACAAAAATCCTCACTGTTTAAAGTAAGAATTTGTTCACAATTTGGATTTTATTGAATATTATTATCAAATATGATATAATAAAATGAATTGTTTTGACTTGATATGTTATCCGTTTTACTGTACTGATTTTTGTACGTTGCAAATTTTTATATTGACTTATCTTTAATGCTGTAGGAGAATCATATTATGAAATTAATCAATAATGTTACCGAAACTTTGAAAGATGATTTATCCGTTGAGATTCATGAAGGAAGCAAACTGTCTATCGCTGCAGCTTGCTTTTCTATCTATGCCTTTCAAGAACTTAAAAAGCAACTCACCTCTATTGAAGAATTGCGTTTCATTTTTACAGCTCCGACTTTCGTAACAGAAAAAGCGAAAAAGGAAAAGAGAGAGTTTTATATTCCACGACTTAATCGTGAACGTAATCTGTATGGTACAGAATTTGAAATTAAATTAAGAAATGAACTTACTCAAAAAGCGATTGCCAAAGAGTGTGCAGAGTGGATTAAGAAAAAAACTGTATTTAAATCTAACAAGAGCAATGAAGATATGATGGGCTTTATGAATGTTGATGACAAGAATTATATGCCTATCACTGAATTTTCAACGGTTGGATTAGGTTGTGAGAGAGGTAATAATGCCTATAATTATATTCAAAAAACAGAAGCACCTATGAGCTCGGCTTATTTGTCACTATTTGATCAACTTTGGAATGACAAGAGTAAGCTGCAGGATGTTACCGATGAAGTTATTGACAGCATTACAGCTGCTTACAATGAAAATGCTCCGGATTTTATTTATTTTGTTACACTCTATAATATCTTCAATGAATTTTTAGAAGATATTTCTGAAGATGAACTCCCTAATGAAGCAACTGGTTTTAAAGACAGCAAGATTTGGAGTATGCTGTACAATTTTCAAAAAGATGCCGCTCTTGCTATCATCAATAAACTTGAAAAATATAACGGTTGCATTCTCGCTGACAGTGTTGGTCTTGGTAAAACGTTTACAGCACTTGCAGTTATAAAATATTATGAAAGCAAAAACAAATCAGTGCTGGTGCTATGCCCTAAAAAATTAGCCAACAACTGGAACACATATAAAGATAATTACATTAACAACCCTATTGCGTCTGACCGCCTCGGTTATGATGTTCTTTATCATACAGACCTTAACAGAACACATGGACAGTCAAATGGTCTTGACCTTGATAGAATAAATTGGGGTAACTACGGTCTTGTAGTTATTGATGAATCACATAATTTCAGAAACGGTGGTAAGATAGTTGAAAATCCGGATGAAGAAACAAAGGATAATCGCTATGTTACCTTGATGAAAAAAGTTATTCGAGCAGGCATAAAAACCAAAGTTCTTATGCTTTCGGCTACGCCGGTAAACAATCGCTTTAATGACTTGAAAAATCAACTTGCCCTTGCATATGAAGGACACACGGATTACATAGACGAAAAGCTCAATACTAATCGCACCATTGATGAAATATTTAGGAACGCCCAAAGAGCTTTTAACACTTGGAGTAAGTGGGAACCGTCTGATCGTACAACTGAAAACTTACTTAAAATGCTGGACTTTGATTTTTTTGAAGTCTTGGATAGCGTAACAATAGCCCGTTCAAGAAAACATATTCAAAAATACTATGACACAACTGATATAGGAACTTTCCCGATAAGATTAAAGCCTTTGTCACCGAGACCGCATTTGACTGACTTGAAAACTGCAATAAATTATAATGAGATTTTCGAGCAGCTTAGGCTTTTGGAATTAACCATATACAAACCGTCTCACTATATACTTCCGAGTAAAATGGACAAGTATGCAGAACTATACGAAGATAACAAAGTCAATGTAGGCTTTACTCAAGCAAACCGTGAGCAAGGTATCCGTCGTTTGACAGCTATCAATTTGATGAAGCGTATGGAAAGCTCCGTATATTCTTTCAATCTTACTCTTAAGAGAATAAAAGATTTGATTGACAGCACAATTGAGACGATTGACAGATTTAATAAGCAATCTGCACACGAAATTGAATTAACAGATATATCTAATATGGATGAGTTTGACGATGAGGACCAAAATACAGATGACCTGTTCTCTTTTGGCAGAAAGATAAAAATCGACCTTGCCGATATGGACTATGTATCTTGGAGAGATAGCCTTGTAAAAGATGCAGAAGTTCTTGAACTCTTAACTGTTATGGTTGCTGATATTACTCCGGAACACGATTCAAAGTTGCAAGAACTTTATAAAATTATTGATGAAAAAATATCTAACCCGATTAACGAAGGCAATAAAAAGATAATTATTTTTACTGCGTTTGCAGATACAGCAGGGTATTTGTATGATAATGTAAGCGAGTATGTCAAATCAAAATATGGACTTAATACTGCAATGGTGTCAGGCTCAGTAGACGGTCGTACCACTTGCCCTAAGCTTCGTGGAGACTTAAATACTGTACTGACCTGCTTTTCGCCAATTTCAAAGGGCAGAGATTTATTCGAGAGTATTCCTAAGGAAGATATAGATATTCTGATTGCAACTGACTGTATTTCTGAAGGTCAAAACTTGCAAGATTGCGATTATCTGATTAACTACGATATACATTGGAATCCGGTTCGTATTATTCAGCGTTTTGGTCGTATTGACCGTATTGGAAGTAAAAATAAGTATATCCAGCTTGTCAATTTCTGGCCTGATGTAACCCTTGATGATTACATCAATCTGAAAGCTAAAGTTGAAACCCGTATGAAAATAGTGAATATGACTTCAACCGGTACCGATGAAGATAACCCTTTAAGTGACGAAGAAAAAGCAGACCTTGAATACAGAAAAGCACAACTCGAAAAACTGCAAGAAGAAGTTGTTGATATTGAAGATATGACAACCGGCATTTCAATAATGGATTTAGGTCTTAATGAATTTAGGCTTGATTTGCTTGAATACATAAAGAATCACCCTGATATTGAAAAAGCTCCGTTTGGACTTAATGCAGTTGTTCCTGCAAATGAGGATGCACCAGCCGGAGTGATATTTGTTTTGAAAAATCGCTCCGATAGCGTAAATATTGATAATCAGAACAGACTTCACCCATTCTATATGGTGTATATCAGTAATGATGGAGAAGTTATTTGCGACCATTTATCTCCGAAGGATATGCTCGATAAAATGCGTTTCCTTTGTAAGGGCAAAACGGAACCTATACCAGAGGTTTATAAGCAGTTCAACAAAGAAACTCGTGACGGTAAGGATATGTCGAAATTCTCTGAACTGCTCGGAGAAGCGATTGCATCCATTATAGAAGTCAAAGATGAAAGCGATATAGACAGTTTTTTAGGTGGCAGTCAAGTTAGCTTTTTGTCTAACGAAATTAAAGGCTTGGACGATTTTGAACTTATTTGCTTTTTAGTTGTAAAATGAGGTGAAAATTATGCTTGGATTACCGAAAGCAACGGAAATGAGCAAACAGCTTCCGAAAAAGGTTATATATGCAAAATTTCAAATGAATACAGCAGCAAAAGAGAAGATTGATGCAGATATTTCAAGAATAACTATCGTCAATGAAATAACGCCGAATAAGGTCAATATTCCTGCCGGCGATGAAGTGAAAAGTTTTTTTGTTTTGCTCGTAACCTTAAAAAGAAAAGAGTTTGAAGAAAAGACCATTGCAACGCTGTCGAAGCTGATACCGCAAAACATTTTGTTTGTGCTTGAATGTAGTAATGAAAGCAAACTTGCAATTTATCACACCAAGTTAATGCAGACAGATTGGATGCCTACAACGGAACAAAAGGTTGAGCTTAATGGCTTAAACCTTGATAAAGTGTGGGAAAACTTGATAAGAAGTTTGGAGTGTGGAGTGTGGAATGAGGAGCTATCTCTTGATGAAAATTTAGCACTCCACGAACAGCAGGAAAAACTGCAAAAGCAGATTACCAAACTTGAAAAGCAAGCACGAGCAGAAAAACAACCCAAAAAGAAATTTGAAATAGTACAACAGCTTAAAAAGTTGAAAGTAAAATTATAGATTATAATTTTAGAGGAGGGAATTATAAATTTATGAACTGGGATACTGTATTTAAAATAGTATTAAGCATTGTCGGTAGTGTCGGCGGTGCTGGAGCAATTATAGCTTTTGTAGTAAAATTTTCAGCCAATTTAATTGCAGATAAATTAAAGAAAAAATATGAACTGGAAACAACAAAAAAATTAGAAGAATACAAATCAAAGCTTGAAAATAAAAATTACATCAGTAAAACAAGGTTTGATACAGAGTTTAGCATTTATAGAACGCTATCAGTTGCGTTTTTTGATATGGTAAAAAATATTAGTGTAATGATTCCGGAGGGATATACCAAAGTACCCGCAGATCCTAAAGCAAAGAAAGAGTATGATAAAAAGGTATATGACCTTGCACTAACAGCAGTTGTGAAAGCCCAAGATACTTTAAACGGTAATGTTCCGTTTATATCAGAAGATATGTATAACGAATATTCTGCAATCTTAAAATTGTGTAATCTACAACTGGATGTGTTTAGTAATAGGTGGAATGTTCTCTATTTAGCGAGTCAGGAAGAAAAGGAAAAATTGGATTTTGAAGATTATGAGAGAACAGGGACAATCAACAAATCAATGAAGGAACTGAATAACAAAGTTAGAAAATATATCTCAACACTAGATGTCATTGAATGAAAAAACGGAGGAAAACTAAATGGACAAGTTGAAAATGCAGACGGCGAATAAGGCTGATGAGAATTTTAAGAAGTTAGCGGAGATGTTTCCTAATGCTGTAACGGAAACGATTGACGAAAACGGCGAAGTGGTTCGTGCTATTGATAAGGACGTACTTATGCAGGAAATTTCGTGTAAGGTTGTTGACGGCAATGAGGAACGCTATCAGTTCACTTGGCCTGACAAGAAGAAATCCGTTCTTCTTGCCAATGCACCAATAAATAAAACCCTCCGTCCTTGCAGAGAGGAAAGTGTTGATTTTGATAATACAGAAAATCTTTATATTGAGGGTGACAACCTTGAAGTATTGAAACTCTTGCAGGAAACATATCTTGGCAAAATCAAGATGATTTATATAGACCCACCGTACAACACGGGCAATGACTTTGTCTATGAGGATGATTTTGCTCAAAGCACAGATGAATACCTTGCTAACAGCGGTCAGTTTGACGAGGACGGCAACCGTATGGTACAGAACACCGAGAGCAACGGTCGCTTCCATACCGATTGGCTGAATATGATTTATCCGAGATTGAAGTTGGCAAAAGATTTGCTCACTCCAGATGGTGCAATCTTCATAAGTATCGACGATAACGAACAAACAAACACTAAAAAGCTCTGTGAAGAAGTATTTGGTGAGTCCAATAAAGTTGCGGAGTTTATTGTTATTCGTGCAGAGGGCGGTGGAATGGCAAAGCAAGTCATAAAGGGACATGACTATCTTTTTGTGTATGCAAAAGACATAACACAATTCTCGCCTCTTGGTAAACCAAAAGACATCCGTGGCAAAATCGTGGAAAAAGATGGAGAGAAGTATTGGATTCAAGAGGATTGGCTTCGCAAAGAATTTGGCAAGTATGGCAACTGCCATTACGAGGAAATCCTGGAATGTAAGGGGCAATCCAAATTGGATGAAATCAATCTCGGCTTGAAAAAAGGCGAGTATATACTTATTCCCAAGCCGAATGGAATGAATATTGTCGGTAAATTGAGAAATATCAAAGCGGATTCCTCCAAGTTTTATTCTATCCTCAAGCATCTTTCTGCTAATGGAATTAAAGACCTGCAGGCGTTAGACCTCGATAAGTACTTTAGCTATCCGAAGCCTGTATCATTAGTCCAAGAACTCGTTGCCGGTATAACTATCTTTTCCAGTAAAGATGAGGATATTATTCTTGATTTCTTTTCTGGCTCAGCAACTACGGCTCAAGCTGTTATGCAGCAGAATTATGAAGATGGTGGCAATCGTAGATTTATTATGGTACAGTTACCGGAAGAAACAGACGAAAAGAGCGAAGCCTACAAAGCCGGATACAAAAACATTTGTGAAATCGGTAAAGAGCGTATTCGCAGAGCAGGTCAGAAAATTAGGAATGAGCAGTTAGGAATTAGAAATGATGCTGACAGCTCCTCACTTCTAACTCCTAATTCCTCACTGGATATCGGTTTCCGTGTATTGAAGTGCGACAGTTCCAATATGAAAGATGTGTACTATAACCCTGCCGAATATGAGTCGTCTCTTTTTTCAAGTCTTGAAGATAACATTAAGGAGGACAGAACGCCGGAAGATCTGTTGTTCCAAGTGATGCTGGATTTGGGCGTGCTGCTCTCCAGCAAAATCGAGGAAACCACCATTGCCGGCAAGAAGGTGTTCAATGTGGAGGACAACTATCTGATTGCCTGCCTTGACAGCGATGTGACCGAGGAAACTATCAAAGCCATTGCCAAGCAGAAGCCTTACTATTTTGTTATGCGTGACAGTTCTATGGCGAACGATAGTGTCGCAACCAACTTTGAGCAAATCTTTGCCACTTACAGCCCCGATACCGTAAGGAAGGTGCTGTAATGGCAGAGATGAATGACGCTCTCTCAAAACTTGCTGATATTGCAAGGGACTTTTCAACTCAACCCTTGATTAAAGTACCTGATTATTCATTTGTGAATAATATTGTTCCTCAAATACCGACAGTTGAAATTGACGTGGAAAGCACATTTGCGTATCAAATGCAACAGCAAACAAATCAGATAATTGAGAAAAGCAATGAACAAATCAAATTGCTAAATGAGCATAACGATCAACTCATCAGCAATTACAAAAAGCTGGAAGATTTGTATAAACTCAAAGAGAAAGAGTTGGAAGAAGCAAAACAAGTAGCTAAAAAATCCAAACGCTATAATACGATAATGATGATTATTTCAGTAGTTTCTATGATGATTGCCGCAGCCGCTTGGTTGCTTCCCAACATACTAGGAGGTGTATCCTAATTGAAGTTTAATTTCAAAATTCAACAATACCAAACGGACGCCGTTGATGCTGTTGTTAAAGTTTTTAACGGACAAGGCTTTCACGATAAAATCAACTATATTCGTGATTTGGGAAATACTGAACAGAATCTTTCTTCTCAAGTATCATTTGATGAAAACGAAATAATGGATGATACAGGATATAAGAACGAACTTGTTGAGCTTTCTGACGAACAACTTTTGCAAAATATTCAAAATTTACAAAGCCAAAATAACATTAAACTTTCTCCGTCCCTTGTAAAAGATTTGGGCAGATGCAGTCTTGATATTGAAATGGAAACCGGTACGGGTAAAACCTATGTATATATCAAGACGATGTTTGAATTGAACAAGAAATATGGCTGGAGCAAATTCATTGTAGTTGTGCCGAGTATTGCTATCCGTGAGGGTGTAAAGAAATCCTTTGAAATTACCGCCGACCATTTTATGGAGCATTATGGCAAAAAGGCTCGTTTCTTTATTTATAACAGTTCAAACCTGAACCAGCTTGATAATTTTTCATCGAGTTCGGGCATAAATGTAATGATTATCAATACGCAGGCTTTCGCTTCTTCTCTTAAAGAGGATGGACGCAGTAAGGAAGCTCGTATTATTTACTCAAAGCGTGATGAGTTTGGTTCTCGTCGTCCGATTGATGTAATCAAGGCCAACAGACCGATTATCATTCTTGATGAGCCACAGAAAATGGGCGGTGCAGTTACTCAAAAGGCATTGAAAAATTTCAATCCTCTTTTTACGCTCAATTATTCTGCTACTCACGCAAAGCAACACAACCTTGTCTATGTGTTAGATGCGCTTGACGCATTCAATAAAAAACTCGTTAAAAAGATTGAAGTTAAAGGATTTGAGGTTAAGAATTTCAGAGGCACGGACAGTTATTTGTACCTTGAACAGATTGTGTTATCGGCAAAGAAACCTCCGATGGCAAGAATTGAGCTTGAAATCGGATATAAAAAATCCATTAACCGTGAATCCCGTATTCTCGGTGTGGGCGATGATTTATATTATGTTTCGCAAGAAATGGAGCAGTACAAGGGATATACAATTTCAGAAATTGACCCACTTCGTGGAACAGTTACATTTACAAATGGCGAGGTTATCAAAGCCGGTGATGTTGTCGGTGATGTGTCCGAAAAAGATATGCGCCGCATTCAGATTAGAGAGACTATTCTTTCTCATTTTGAAAAAGAAGAAAAGCTCTTTAATATGGGTATTAAGTGTCTTTCTTTGTTCTTTATTGATGAGGTTGCAAAGTACCGTCAATATGATGAAAATGGCGATGAAGTGCTTGGTGAGTACGGTGTTATGTTTGAGGAAGAATATTTGAATGCTCTTAATGAATACACAACACTGCTTGATACACCGTATCAGAGATACTTGAAATCTACTTGCAGTGATGTGAGTGCGGTACATAAAGGCTATTTCAGTATTGATAAAAAGACCGGACACAGTATTGACAGTAAGCTCAAAAGGGGCAGTGAATTTTCAGATGATATTTCAGCCTATGACCTTATTTTGAAGAACAAGGAACGCTTGCTTTCCTTTGATGAGCCAACGAGGTTTATTTTCTCTCACTCTGCGCTTCGTGAAGGTTGGGACAACCCAAATGTATTTCAAATTTGTACGCTTAAACACTCCGACAGCAACACCGCAAAACGCCAAGAGGTTGGTCGTGGATTGCGTTTGTGCGTAAATCAAAACGGTAATCGTATGGATGTTGAAAGTTGTGGTGCTTCGGTACACGATATTAACACTCTTACTGTTATTGCAAGTGAAAGCTATAAAACTTTTGTTACGGATTTGCAGTCGGATATCAAAACTGTTTTGTATGACAGACCTACAGTTGCGACTAAAGAATACTTCAAAGGCAAGTATGTTAAGGTGGATGATGTACCGACGCTTATTGACGACAGCACCGCTAATAAAATCTACAAATACCTTATCAGAAATGATTATATCGACGATGATGATAAGGTTACGGATAGCTACCGTCAAGATATAAAGAGTGGAACTGTTGCCGAGCTTCCTGATGAATTGAAACCGATGGCGGATGGCATACATACGCTTGTTCAGGCTGTTTATGATGACAGTGTCCTTAAGGATATGTTTACAGACGGACACGAAACAAAGGTTAAAGATAATCCGCTCAATGAAAATTTTGCTAAAAAAGAATTTCAGGCTTTGTGGAAGCAAATCAATCACAAGTATGCCTATACCGTTAAATTTGACAGCAAAGAGCTAATAGAGAAAGCGATTACTCACATTGATGAAAAGCTATTTGTTTCTGAACTTCAATACACCGCAACCATTGGTCGTCAGAAAGACGAAATGAATGAATATGAGGTTGAGCGTGGAGTTTCTTTTGCAAGTGAAAAAACAAGGACTCAAACGCTTAAACACGCTGAAACAAGCCAGATTAAATATGACCTTATCGGCAAAGTGGCTGAGGGCACAACTCTTACCCGTAAGACTGTATCTGCAATTTTACAGGGTATCAGGGCTGATAAACTCTATATGTTCAAGAACAATCCAGAAGAATTTATTACAAAGGTTATCAGGCTTATCAATGAGCAGAAAGCCACGATGATTGTTGAACATATTTCCTATGACACAATCGAGGGTGAGTATGACAGTAATATCTTTACAGCCGAAAAGAACACACAAAGCTTTGACAAAGCATTCCTTGCAAAGAAAGCAATCCAAGATTATGTGTTCACTGACGGTTCAGCCGAAAAGAGTATCGAGAGAAAGTTTGCAGAAGATTTGGATAGAGCAGATGAAGTATGTGTTTATGCAAAACTTCCGAGAACATTTCAAATTCCTACTCCGGTAGGCAATTATTCTCCCGACTGGGCAATCGCTTTTTATGAGGGCAAGGTTAAGCATATTTTCTTTATTGCCGAAACTAAAGGCACAATGGAAAGTCTCGAACTTAGACCGATTGAGCAGGCTAAGATTTCTTGTGCCAAAAAGCTGTTCAACGAAATGTCTAACAGCAAGGTGGTTTACCACGATGTTGACAGCTATCAGAGCTTGCTTAATATTATTGAATTTATATAGATAGACAAAAACCGCATATTGGAAAGGTGTTGAGAGATTTGACAAATGACAAAGTAGTATTGCTTGAAATGAATATAGAAAACAATAAATGCGTATTTCCAAGTACCATTTCCGATGCACTTATAGACGCAAATAATGAAAGAATTAAGCTTGAAGAACAGTTAAACGAAACGCTTGATACAATAAAAGATCTTACCCCGGAATGTGATAAATATGACTACATATTAGCTGCCTGTTCGGGGGCTTTGTGTGGCTTGATTGATGTTTTTCTTGTGGGCAAACCGGGCGAATCACCGTTGGGAGAAATTACCGACAAGTGGTTTGCTGATAGAACGGTGGACTTTGCAAAGTATTGTGGTTTTTCAGGTGATGATAATTCTTTATCTTCTGCTATTGGCTATCTTGAATGGAAATTTAAGATACCATATGACCAAAGTGTCGGTGGTGGAGTGTTCCGGGAATTGATAAACCTGACCCCAAATAATCATCATTTCAAGTCATTAGGTCATAATCCGACCTTGTTAGGATTGTTCTTTTCGATTCTTAATCAGTTTAATAATACTTCGGACTTTGTATCATATGGAAGGCATATTTCTCTGGATAATTCAGATAGCCATTTTGAACTACGAGGGCACAACGTTCCAAGCAAGATATTCTGTGGTATTGCTAACTGGATTGGACATTTGATTTCAGATGTATCCGGTTCATCAAGTAGCAAAGGTAGAGGAATGGGAATACCTTCTCCTATTTTAGCTTGGAGCAATGATATAATTGTTATAAGGGAAATTATAGAGGAAAAGCAGAAGATTCCTATTTCAGAATTTGCTAAATCATTCGCTGAACTTGCTGTGAAAATGTTTGAAAAGGGATATGATGTCCGTTTTCAAACTGCACAAGCTATACCGGTTTTTATCAACGAAATGGTTGTTAGGTTGCTCTACTCTATAAGACGACTTATCAAATATTTCATTACTATTCCAAATGAAGAGAGAAGTTTATCGCTACTTTGGAAATCTTGTGAGCCGTTTTCTAATGCTACGGTTAAACGAATGTTGACCGTTGCACACGGTACATTCTGTTTGATAGACATCGGAGATGCGTCTATTAGAGCAATAGCAACAGGTGCAGGTACTTTTAACATCACAGAGTTTCTCTTACGATTTAATGTTATAGGTATTGGTCGTTTTACAATTTCACTTTACGGTGAAGTAAAGCGCGGAGTACAATTAAAAGAATCAAATGCCGAAGCCGTATTCATAAAACGAGAAATATTTATTGTTGATGACTATATAGAGGGTTTAAAAGAACTTTCTGAAGCATATAACGATAAAGATTTGCTTTCTTTTGCGGACGACTTTCAGAAATGTAATCTATATAAAGATGCTTTTGCAAAGTCTGTGCAACTTGCTAAATTGCGTAATGTGCCAGATGAAAAATCGGTAAAGTCAAAAGCAGAAATAGACAATTACTTTCAAGGAGGTTCTGTATGCACAACAGAAAAAAATCAAAATTAAAATTAGCACAAGACGAGGCTCAAGCCGCTATAAACGAAACTAATAAAAAGATAGAAGAATTGGGTAAACGCTCTAATGACTTGTGTAATGAATTGAATAATATACAGGAACTTTCGATGAGATTCGCAATATCCCTACCGATAAAAAATTAGAGTGCGAAAAGTTAAAGAAAATTCGCTTACACTGGAAGCAACAGGCTGAAAAAATCGAAAAAGATTACAGAGAAGCAGCCGCAAAAAACGTAGGTGCAGGAGCTGCCGGTGTTGGTGTAGGCGTTGCAGTTGTAGCACTTGGTCCGGCAACCGCTATGGGTATAGCAACTACATTCGGTGTTGCATCGACCGGAACGGCAATTTCAGCACTTAGTGGAGCGGCGGCAACAAATGCTGCTTTAGCTTGGCTTGGTGGCGGAGCACTTGCTGTAGGTGGCGGTGGAATGGCGGCAGGTAATGCTTTTCTTGCTCTTGCAGGTCCGGTTGGATGTGCGATAGCAGCAGTGGCTCTTGTTGCAAGTGGACTGATGTTTTGGAAGTCTGCAAATGATAAGAAAAAAATTGAGGATATCTTTACGCTGATTAGCAAGAGAGATGTTAAGTCATACAAGCTTGCAATAGTTGAACTGAGCGAGCGTACTTCAAGAATAGATAATGAATGTAGATTGCTTAAAGAAGCCGTTTCTAAAATAAAGGATTTCGGAACAGATTATGATGCAATGACAGAAGCACAGCAGTATGAACTTGGAGCTTATCTTAACCTTATGTTGTCGTCAACTCAGTTACTTGTAAACCCTATAAAGGGATTATTACCTAAATTCGGTGACAACGAATTCGATATGTACATTTCTTGGCAAGAAAGAAAAGCAGACACTCAAGTGTGTAATGATTATAAGCCGCTAATAATTTCATTAGCAAATCTTCTTTATAAGATTGATTTAGATGATAAAGACAAGAAGCTTTTGTATAAGACTTTCAAAAAGAATAAAAAAATGCTTAAGGCTTTGAACCTTAAAAAGAAAGATTTTTCAATGAAAATTATAGAAACGGTTGATGAAGCCTTGCAATATAAATATCAGCTAAAAGAAATGTAATTTACGAGTATAACAATAAATTTGTGTGAGTTTACAAGATTCGCAAATAAAATTTGATTATTGGATGTGTTCTGTAAAATGAGGTTCGATGGAATGGACGATAATGAAATTAAAAGGCGGCTTGCCGGTCGTGCTGCCGAATATATGATGTTCAAGGACGATGAAGAAGATACCGAAGTTCCGGCAGAAATTTCATTGTCCGATAGTGTTATCGACTTTTTAGATCTTGAAGAGTCAAAAAACAAAATTCAATGTGACATTCAAAGTGACAAATAAGAAGTCACTTTGGGAAGTTGAAATAAAGTTGCTTTTTAGGTTTGCTCTATAATTTGTAGCAAAACTATTTTGTTTCTTGCTCATATAGTTAAATAAAGTACATTGTCTAACGATTTTCATATTTCAAATATCTACAACCAAATCGATTATACTGTGATATAATTAACACATAGGGTGAAAGTATATATGGACATTATCCAAAATAAATTTATAAAAATGTCGAATTAAATGTAAATCTGCCTTGTAGTTTTTTGAAAAGTCACTACAATAGTACTATAATTATTATAGGATTTTAACGCTAAAAGAAGATAAACATACGGACTTTAATAATTTCAGATTCATAGACCTGTTTGCTGGAATTGGTGGTATAAGATTGGGCTTTGAATCTGTTGGTGGACACTGCGTGTTTTCATAGAAATTTGAAGAAGACGCCTGCAAAACATATGAAACAAATTTCGGAAAACATTCGTCTGGTGATATTACAAAAATTGAAGCAAGAGATATTTCAGACTTTGATGTTCTTTTGGGCGGCTTTCCTTGTTAAGCATTTCCTATTATATTAAAAAAGAAGGCTTTTCAAACGAAACTTGCGGTACATTGTTTTTTGATATAGAACGAATTTTGAAAGAGAAGTGTCCCCCCTACGTTTATGCTCGAAAATGTTAGAAATCTTACTGCTCATGATGTTGGAAATACATTTAGAATAATCAAGGAACATCTTAAAAATGGCAAAAAAGCGATTAATGCACAAATTGATTTAATAGTGAGAAAGGTGATGGATAAGGAAATGGTCGATGATTATAAAATTTTGGAAGATGCTATAAGGAATTCATATGGGAGTGTTGTCTGGTCTCACAAGATACAGGAAAAACAATCCGATATTTATGCTGAAAAGTTCAAAAAAATGGAAACAATCAACATTGGAGCCGCTTCTCTTACATCAGTTGGAATTATTGGCATGATTTTTACTGATCCTTTGTGGTTGAAATTGATCTCTGCTTTAATCTCATTTGCCACAGTTTATATAACTGCATATTTCAAATCTTTTGATTTACAGAAGCTCATCACCTCACACAAGGCAACCGCCAACAAGCTGATTGCTATAAGAGACCAGTACAAAGTGTTATTGACGGAACTCAAACTTCAAAGCGACTCTGTTGAAAATCTTCTCTCAAGGTATAACGAGTTGGTCAGAGAAACAGATGACATTTATCTGGAAGCACCGAGTACGACTGATGAGGCTGCTGAGAGAGCAAGTAAAGCTTTGAAAATAAAGAAAGACAACACTTTTTCTGACGAAGAAATTGATTTATTTCTTCCAATTTCACTAAGGAGGGAAACAAATGAGCAGTAGAGTTCAAAAACACGGAGAGATTATACTTCAAAATACCAGAAGTCTTATTTCTCTCCGTTACCACACAGTAACGAAAGCTATTAACAAAGAGTTTTGGAACTCAACCAGTGATACCTTACATAGCATTTATGTGGGGAGTTATGGAAGAAATACCGCAATTGATACGAGTGATATTGATATTCTTGTTGAGCTTCCAAGCAGCCTTTTTGACCGCTATAATAATCTAAGCGGCAATAGCCAATCAAGATTATTACAAGCAGTACGAAATGCGATTCTGAATACTTATCCAAGAAGTGATGTTCGGGCTGATGGACAGGTCGTGAAAATAGCTTTTTCAGATGGAATGTATTTTGAAATCGTTCCTGCTTTCAAAAGTTGGGATGGAAGTTATAAGTACCCAGATGCGAATACAGGCGGAAGTTGGAGTTCTACAAATCCCAAAGCAGAGCAAGAAGCCATGATGCATAAGAATAAAATCAGCAACGGACTGCTCTATGATACTTGCAGGCATATTCGATATATCCATGATAATTATTTCTCAAGTTATCATTTGTCGGGTATCGTAATCGATAGTTTTGTTTATAATGCGATTGAAAATTGGAGATGGCTGAATAGTGGCGAATCCTCATCTTCACCAAGTGGGACTTATGAACAGGTTCTGTTAGATTATTATAATCAACATGGAATAAGCTATGGAATGAGTATCAATGCTCCGGGGAGCAATGATACTGTTTCTACTTCTTCCAGCTATGAGTGTTTGGGGAAAGTATTAAGAAGCATGATTTAAATATAGACTAAAATAAAGGCGATCAACTGTAAAAAGTTGATCGCTTTTGTTTTACACATCTCTATGAATTGAGTCTATTATTTAATAAAAGTCTTAAGTTGTAATTCTAACGAGGAATTTGAAAGCTGTGGATATACAAATACAATGCTCACTAATTCTGTGCATAATAAAAATTAAGTTTAATTTCATTTCTTAAAATCAATAATTTTTCAATTTCGGGAAAAATAATTAATGAATAGCGAATTGAATAATTGAAATTCATTAACGAAAAGGGTTTTACTATTATTTGTCACTGTCTACTGCAGTGGGGTGCATTATATTTGCGTTCTAAATATAGTTCATTTTTCAAGAGCATCAAAAAAGCATCAATTTTTAACAAAAACTATAAAGGCAAAAAGTAACAGCACTTTCAAATACTGAAAGTGCTGTTTTTATGCGGATTTTGTGGGGGGACTGTATTTTAACACGCGGCTTAACTGAAAGCGTGCTTTTCGCTCCAAAACCGCGTGCCGAGGGTTCAAGTCCTTCTGCCCCTGCCAAAAACAAAAACACCGCTTGCGAGCACCCTTGATAAAGAGGGTGCTCGTTTGCTGCCTTTGATTTGAGATTACAGCATAGTTTAACTATGCTGTCAAATGTAAAGACACACATCAGGGTACACCTTCGCTATGTAGGGTACCCTGACGGGTGGTTTTGATTTAATGAGAACTATTAATTCAATTATTGTTTTCAACAATAGTTGAAGATAATATTTTAATGAACTCCTCCTGTGTTAGGTTAATACTTTCTAACAGACATCTATAACCGAATCTACCATAATATGCTAAAAAGCATTCAGCATCAAAATCAGTATTTGGATATGATGCAATATACACTGTTTCACCATTAATTGTAGATTCATCAAGTGCCATTATAAAAGTATCATCAACATTTTTAAAATCACTATAATCTGTTGTTTGAAAAAAACATAGCGTTTCTCTTTTGAATTAGCATAACGGAATTTATACCAATAGTGTTCATCATCAAGCATTTTATAGCTTGAATTACTTGATAAGATATCATTAGGTAAACCGATAGGTATAATACCATTAGGTGGATTTTTAGTGCTTTCAAGAATATTATATTCATCACCTTCATTAAATCTGTTGGTTGAGATTTCTTCATTAAAATAAGATATTTTTATAGTATTACTTATATTTTTGATATCTTTTATCTCATGGCTTTCAGTTAAATCTCCTTCTTGATTTACAGGCGCAGATAATGTAGTATGTTCAGTTGTTTCTTTTAGAATATCATTATCCGTTATTTCATTATTTTCAGCACTGCATCCAGTTAAAACAATAAACAACACTATACTGATTAAGGCTAAAAATTTTTTCATATATCTCCTTTTTTATTTAATTAGTTATATTATGTGCTATTAAAAAAGTACTTTAATTAAATAATATGTAAGAAAAGAGAAATATCTTTTCTTACATATATTAAAATTGTGAAGTGTATTTTTAACAAATATACATTAATTCAGACAGTTCGAACATCTGTAAATGAAAATCCTGTTAATTTATTCTTTTTTGTTGCTTGAACAAATTTTTGTGAAACAAATGTTGCAAAATTATTTTTTTGTAATCTGAATAAATCATTACCATTAATTTTTTCTTCAAAAAAACCATAAACAGCAATAGAATTACCAATGCATTTACATATTTCTAAGTTTATAGCATCATCACTTATATGATTTCTTATATGTACCGCATATAATTTTGTGCTTATATTGTTCATATTAGTAACTTCTATAGGTATAAACTTTGTATTCCCAATTGATAATTTTTCTATTACTTCTTTTGCTCTTTCAGTAACAATAGGTAATCCGATATTGCTTACAATAAAATCCTCAATGGTAGTGTCATTTTTTTCTGAATATGAATAAGCCTTAATCAAATTACAGTTTAAATCAATATCTTTGTAAATGTTTTTTTCATCAAAATGATTTTCTTCAGAATTTATTTTTAGTACTAATGGATTTTTACATGAATAAGCGTTCGCTATTAATTTATAATACTTCATTTTTTACCTTTCCCAAAAACTTTTTCTAAGCATTTCAGGATTATTAATTATTTCTTTTTTCAAATCTGAAAATCCTGATAGAAATACGCTTTGATTTCCTGTTGCCATATTGTCAACAATGAATATAGAGATGAAATAGATAATATATTAGTATCTCTTGATTATGGCTCATCAACTAAAAATAAATAATATTACAACAAAAGGCATATTTTTATATGCCTTTCAGTCTGTCGAAAAAGGTCCGGCTTATGCTGGGCTTTTTGTCATATATATGG
>OFGK01000560.1_pt1 | contig 31305 bp, 35 predicted proteins | sample 1521771 | NCBI WGS metagenome assembly OFGK01 (sample SAMEA3504088, study PRJEB24116) | mouse gut metagenome | biome: mouse gut; feature: mouse-associated habitat; material: faeces | place: Denmark | collected 2011 | reverse complement strand
AGGGCGACTTGTTTTGTTGCTCACGACAATTTCCAAAGTCCCACCGCCTTTCTGTTCTTAACTGTATTATTTTAACAAATACAGTATAATACAATACATAGCGGCTGTCAAGAGGGGGCGCCCCTCCCGTAAAACGGGTGGCTAGGGACGCGGGCTCTAAGCCGCCCTGCTTGGCTGCGTCTCAAGACGCTGGGCTTCTCGCCGATAACTAAAAACATATGTTTCCTCCTTTTTTGCGCAAAAAAAGAGCAACCGTTCCTGATTGCCCCTGGTTCATAAAATATGCTGTTTTTTCATTCCACAAATATCCGTACCGTTCTTTTAAAACTCCTGCGTGGTTATTCTTTTATAAATGCTTTATCTGCTTCCGGAATTCCGTCTTCATCAGACACGTACCGCTCTACTCTCATATGCAGGCCATATTTTTCTCTGAGTCCAATGATCTTTGCCATCATTGGGGAAGCATGGTGGGCGTCTATGGAATGCTGGTCTTCCCAGCTGTCAATCAAAAGCACCGTCTCCGCATCCTCCATCGGGAAAAAATATTCATACCTGATGTTCCCGGCTTCCGCACGGATATCATCAGCCACGCCGCTTGAGGCCATTTCCTCCGCAAATTTCCTTGCATTCCCATTCTCGCCGCTGTAATAGATGTTCACTGTAACCGCCATTCTGTTTCCCTCCGTAAATCTATTGTCTGGTCATAATAACGCATTGCTTTTTCATATAGCTTCCTGCACTGCGCCTCATCATGGTAGGACAGACAGTCATCTGCATAACATAACGTTAAAAACGGTTCCTTCCGCCCTGTATCCCGTGGCAGTTTATTCCACAGGGAATACATCTTCCCTGCAAAAACCGCAATATCCGTATCTTCATATATCCGCAGGAGTGACCGCATCAATATCTTCCCGAAATATTCTGTGTCGAAGCTGCTCCCCTCCATAATAGAGAGGGTATGTAAAACAGCCTCTTTGGGCGCCATTCCTTCCAGAGTAAGATAGGTCTCATTTTCCATATCTTCCATAAAGAGCCGGTCAAGTTTATCTGCATACAAAGACCACACATCAAAGCCTTCACTATATAGCAATGCATATACAAACAGTTCCTCCATTGGTCCCCCCGTACAGTTATGAGCATTATCACGCTCCCTGTGAACAGAAAGCTGTCAGATCAGCTTAAACACCATCTTGCGATATTTTCAATCAATTCTGCAGGTAATGCTTTATCATAAGGAAAATATATTGCATTTTTATTAGTGGCAAATTCGTTTAACTCCAATGCAAACTTTCCAATGGCTTCAGCCCCTGCATAAAAACTGATGTGCTTTTTACAGGCAGAAAATGAGATGGATTTTCCCTCTTTCTCATAATATGGCATGCTCCAGGATATACGTTCCTTTACACACGGAACGCTGTTTTGTAATAAAACCATCATTTCCATTAAGCGGGGGCGTGTTACTATGGGCTGCGAATCTATATATTCCAATACTGTTCCGGGTGCTTTCCCACAGTAATGGCCTTGATTTGTTCTTTTAAATTCTCTCCCGCATTTTGGGCAAATCCACATATCCGTTTCCTCCGTAAATCCCGATTTCCTTCCCTGTTCCGTTCCCCGCAGTCTTTCATCTGCTACTGCCTGTTTATCAGCAAAATATCTATTTCCGGGAAAACAGGATTTCCCCCACTCCCCCGGCCTTCCTGAAATTTCCATCCGACGCAAAAACATTAACCCTCTCTGTATCGCTGCTCCTGTCCTTGAACGCAGGGAACAGGAACCCGCATTCCGGCTCACCCGGCTCATAATCGCCGCTTACCGGGCAGACCGCACAGACTAAGAACCGGTAGACCTCCTCCGATTCCCACAGACTTTCCTTATCGTTTGCTTTCAGCGGAACGTCATAGCTGCCATGGAAAAAGTAAATGGCATAGCTTTTACCCGTCCAGTACCTCTGCCCGAATTCCTCATAAAAAGTGTCCAGCATTGCATCATTTTTCAGCCCGCACTCATTCAATGCCATAAGCAGCTGCCAGATGCTTCCCGGCCTCCGGTCCACCTCACTGAAAACATACTCTTTTAGCTGCACGTTTGTACCGGAAAAGGGAATGGTCTTTGCAATATCTAGGTTTGCCTGCCGGTCTTTCTGTGACAGTTTCTGAAAATGCTTGTTAAAGGTTCCGTCCACAAATCCCTCTTCGTCCAGATATGCCCCGGCGATCCTGTCAAAGCAGTTCCGTTTCAGCGTCATGCGCCTTGTCAGTTCCAGCATATCCTCACGGTTGATTTTTCCCATATCCGCTATCCCTCTGTTACATACTGCCGCACCCCGGAAGGGCATGCGGCAGTGCTTTCCTTATTTTCTGCTATGAAAAATTATAACGCATTTTCTGTAGGAGGGCAATGCCTGCCTATACTCTCTGTCCGGATATGTCCCCCCCTTTCAGTCTTCCGGTTCTTCGCTTTCCCCCTCTTCCTTTCCGTTTTCCTGGTCCTCATTGACATAAGCGCCGACATTCGCAGCACCGCCTTTTATTTTTTTTACATTTGTTAAGATTTAATCTGTTTTTAAAATTACACAATATCATTTTTTTGAAATCTAAAAATACTGTAACAGATACCAAACAGGCACAAAAGAAAAATAATCAGTATTCCAACGGAAGTCGGACATCCTGATTGTTCCAGTCTGCCAGTCAGCAAAAGATAAGACGCAGTCCACGGATAAAATCCGGCGATCGGGGAACCAGATAACACTACATTTAGCAGACTAACTGCTGCAATGGCAATAAATGCTGCGAGACATCCATAAACAAACTGCATAATACCGCTATCACCACAATATCCAGCCATGAAAGAACCATAAACAATACTACCAGAATAAACAAGATAATAAACTTGCCTGCTAAAATGTCATTTGTAACTACTAAAAACGGTACGATAAGTGAACCCAAAATGCCAATCAATATAATTTTTGAACGTTTTAATTTCATTAATTCACAATATACAATATCAGCCAATTTCATCACCCCCGACCAGTTCTGTAAAATAGTCTTCCAGATTTCCTGCACCTACACTGACATTTTCAACAACAATCCCCTCTTTGACAAAGCTGCTGTTGATCTTTCCCCTGCTATCAATTTTTTCATACAATCGTAATATTGGCTTGTCCATGATCTATAATACCTATTACATCCGCAAGCAGTTCAATTTCATTCAGTTCATGACTGGAAACAAATATTGTTGTACCTCTTTCTTTACATAATTGCAGCAAATACTTTCTGGTTTCATGTATCCTAATAGGATCAAGACCGTTCATAGGCTCGTCTAAAATCAACAGCTCAGGTTCATGCATGATCGCCGCCGCTAATCCTAAACGCTGCTTCATTCCCAATGAATATTCACGAAACAGTTTTTTGTTTTCTTTACCTAAATTCATGATGGAAAGTGCATTTTCTACCATATCTTTCCGATGCCTTCCACGCAGTCTTTCCAAAATCTTCAAATTTTCCCTTTTTGCACATGCAGGTTCAGCCGGTCTACAACAATTTGGTTTTTGTATTTTTTTGTTAAATTTTCCGTTTCAATTACATATTCACTCATCTGATGCACACCTCCTGATTTCTATTTTACCAGTAAGTTCTGACATCCTCCTTTATCAAATCTTAATTTTTTCTTACAAGAGGTGGCAGCATCACATTTATACAGACGGTCAAAGATAAGCGAAATTTTATCATTTGGAATAGCAATTCCATTATTCGATATGAAAATCAGCACCTGGTCTTTATTCTTTTGAATCTCAACTTTTATTAAAGTACATTGCCCATGTTTAACAGCGTTACTCAAAAGATTATAAATAATCCTTGCATATGCAACCCTGTCAAGTTTTATAAACCATTCACCTTCAGGAATATTTTCTAAAAAAGAAATTTGCTTCTTTTCAAATACCGGAATATGTTCAATTATTATTTCTTTTGTCAGCTCATTAATGTCATAGACTTTCATCTGATACAACTGTTCATGAGAAGCCAATTTAAACCATTGAAAAAGCATGTCGATCAGTTCCTGTAAATCTAACGCTTTCCTGTAGGCCACATGAATATACTCCTCTTTTTCCTTTGCAGTCTGAGAATCTAATGACTCCAGATATCCCACTAAAGAGGCAAGCGGTGTTCTTACATCATGTGACAGGTCTGTCAATAACTGTTGGCTGGATTTCTCCGTCCTTTGCAATTTCACGAACTGCTCACGGTTTTTCTCTAATATGCCATTTAATTCATAATTAATTTCAGCAAGAATTCCGGTTCCCTTCACAAACGAATTCCGTTCAGGTGATTATTTTTGCATACTTCACGACTGCATTTATCAATCACTAAATTTCCCACCCTGATAACTTTACCTGAAGCATTTGTTGAATTAAAAAGGGTATATCTTCGCAAAAGAGAGGATACACGAGCAAGAAATTCGCTATTTGAAAATGACTTTGTCAGGTAATCATCTGCCCCCATTCTTAATCCGGACACTTTATCACCTTCGCTGTCTTTCGCTGTCAGCATCAAAACAGGCACAAAGTTCTTCTCCCTGATTTTTTCCAATACCTCATATCCATTTTTTTGCGGAAGCATGATATCTAAAATAATAAGCTGGTAATCAGAACTTACCGCTTTTTTAATCCTGTCGATCCATCATGACAAGTACAGACATAGTACCTTCCTGCTCCAGATTATTTTTCAATAACTTACATAAATCCATATCATCATCTATAATCAATATTCTCTGCTTCATTTTATAAATTCCTTTACTTTGACGAAAACCATATCTCCCGGCTGTTTTCCTATTTTGCTGCGGATGTCCTTACGAATTCCTATAATATAGCAGACGGAGCCATCTTCATTTTTTACTCCCATGTTCACAATGCTTCCAAGATAAGGTTCTCCATCAAAAGTCACCTCCACTTTAACTCTTCCTTTTCCAAGCTCTTTCCTGATATCGCCTGGATACCGCACATATGCGCCCCCTTTATCAGGAACCGCTTCAATCACTGCCTGAAATTCAAAAACATTTCTTTTTATTTCCGCTTCTTTATTTTCCATATTTTTCACCTGCCTTTTCTGCATACCTGACCATTTACTTCCATACTTTCCCTTTATTTGATTACTCAATAAAAGAATGACTCAAAATATAAAATTCTTCCTGGCTCGGCAGATAGTTCTTTTTCATTTTTTCCAAAGATTCATCATACTTGTCGGCTTCCTCCTGGTCAAATGCCATGACAGGGCTGTCATAATAAACCCACTTTCTTCCATCCAATGTGTCAGGAATTAATTACTTTGCCATCATTGCGGCAGGAAACTTTCCATCCTTTGTACAAATATTATATCTTTTGCTGCTTTTAAATCCACGTCCTACATAATTTGCAGGGCTTCCAAAGATAACTATCACATCATATCCAAGTGCTGCTGCCTGCTCAAATGAATATTCCATAAGCTGCTTTCCATAATTCATTCTTTGATATTCCGGCAAAATACAGACAGGGCCAAAGGTAAGAATTTCCTTTTCCATTCCAGCTTCATCAACCAATTTTGACTTTGTATACATGATATTTCCAATTACCCGCCCGTCAAGTTCAATCACAAAATCCAATTCTGGTATAAAGTCCTCGTGCTGCCTCATAATATGCACCAGATAATGCTCTCCGCATCCCGGGACATGAATATTATAAAATGCTTTTCTGGTTATCTCCTCCACAATTTTGTAATCTTCTTCCGCTTCATTTCTTATTTTTATCATCTTAAAACTCCTTTCTGACTTAAATTCTTTTTTTATAATACAGCACATTTCCAAAAATATAGAAAGTATTTTCTTGCATTTCTTATTAAACTCATGTATAGTAAATTCGCACAATCTAATAAAACAGGTGCCTTTTTAGGAGAATAGGAAAGTAAGTTACGCTTCACGGTCACGCCGCTGTATGGGAGGAGTACTGCTTTGTAAAGCCACTGGGAAACCGGGAAGGCAAAGCAGCGCCATGATGCCTTAGTCAGAAGACCTGCCTGTTTTAGTTCATTCATTGGTTACGAGGGATGACCACATGAGATATATCTTGCTGCCTGAATATTCTTGACAGCTTTTTCTTGTATGGAATCATATATCTTTTAAATATTCCCCAAGCAAGGTGCAGACCGCACAAAACAGAAAAAGAAAGGAATTTATCATGAAAAACCAAAGAAAAATTATTATTTCCCTTGCGGCGCTTGTAATTGCAATTGCCGCCATGTTTGGCATTTATCAATTTACCAAACCATCTTCCACTGCCGGAGAAAAAAACATCATTGTTGAAGTTGTGCATAAGGATGAAACCGTTAAATCTTTTGAATATCATACCCAGCAGGAATTTCTTGGAGATGTGCTGGTGGATGAAGCGCTGGTGGAAGGTGAAAATGGAGCCTATGGACTTTTTATTACTTCCGTAGACGGAGAAACCGCTGACGATTCCAATCAGGAATGGTGGTGTATCACCAAAGAAGGCGGCCAGGTGAATACCTCAGCAGACCAAACCCCCATTGCAGATGGAGACAAATATGAACTTACATTAATGATTGGATACTAGAGGCAGAATATGAAACAACGACAGATTTCCGAAAAAGTAATCGATATTGTAACCCTGGGGCTCCTTTGCGCCATCCTTCTTCTGGCACAGCTGGGAATGGCATTTCTTCCTAATATTGAGCCGGTTACTGTCCTTTTGATTGTTTACACACTAGCATATAAAAAAAAGGTCTTCCTTGTTATTTATGCCTTTGTTCTGATGGAAGGACTGATTTTCGGCTTCGGCATCTGGTGGATAAGCTACTTATACATTTGGAGCATTCTTGCTCTGATCGTATTGCTTTTCCAAAAAAACAGCTCTGTCATAGTATGGTCAGTGATCGCCGGTGCCTTCGGCTTATTGTTTGGTGCTCTTTGCTCCATTCCTTATCTGATATCCGGGGGCGTGGGCGCCGCCCTTGCATACTGGGGCGCCGGTATTCCTTATGATATTCTTCACTGTGCTGGAAATTTTACCCTTACCCTTATACTATTCCGTCCTCTATCCTATATCTTAAACAGATATGCACCCAATGTCTTAAGTCATCTTTCTGATTAATTTCCCATTTCCGGCCCTGCCATTTAAAAACAGTAGACTTCCTACAGTACTTTTGATATACTAATACCATATATTTATAAATAAGAAAATGGTGGCAAATATGGGTAATTTGTATTCTGAACATAGACAACAGCAAGATTCTAAAAATACAGCAAATTCAGGGCTGCATCTTCCAATGATTGAAAATCAAAAATTTTCTGATGAACAAAGTCAGGAAATCCGCCTTGGCACAGAAGAAGGATTAAATGTTTCTTTATATGCCAAAGCAGAATTTAACTGGCTGCAAATGGAACAAATCCGCATGGGGCTTAAAGATAAAGTAGATGTCTCTACTTATGCAGATCCGGCCTACAGCTATGATACCATGAAGCAGATTCGGCTTGCTTTCTACTCTTCTACTGACCTCTCTCCATATTTGGATCGTGGCTTTGCTGATGATGAACTGGAACAAATCCGGCTTGCTTTAGAAGACGGACTGCCTATTGATCGATGGATTACTGATGATATGTATGCACAGCAGATTCATGAAATCAGAATAGGCATGTATGAAGACCTGAATGTTGCCATTTATGCCGATGTAAAATATAACTGGATGCAAATGCAGGAAATACGCCTTGGTCTTGAAAAGAAACTGACGGTTTCAGATTATGCAAATCCTTTGTTTAATCACTGGCAGATGAAAGAAATACGTCTTGGACTGGAAGCCGGATTGGATGTTTTTTCTTACGCCAAATTGATCTATACCAGCAGTGATATGGCGGAAATGCGTTTAAAGCTTTCCGCCAGGAAAGATTCAAGTCCCTCTTCCTCAAATGCTCCTAAACCGAACGCTGCTTATGCAAGGGCAAAAGAATTTAGTATTTTAATTGAGGATAATGGAAATAAAGCTTATGCATTTATTCCCTGGGTTCCCGGCAATGCAGTTACAAAAGAAGACATTTTAGATGATCTGGCTCTTCGGGGAATTGTATTAGGCATTAAACATGATGTAATCTCTGAAATGATTACAAAAAGGCGGATGAATGAAAAAATTCTAATTGCTGAAGGTACTCCCGCCAAAGCCGGCAAAGATGGATGGTATGAATTTTTTGTAAGACTTGACCTTCCCCGTATTCCGGCACCACTCCCAGACGGCGGTGTTGATTACGTCAACATAGAAGCCTTTGAGATGGTGGAAGAGGGAGAAAAAATTGCAGTATATCACCGGGCCGAAAAAGGAACCGATGGAAAAAATGTATTTGGTGAAGTAATCCATGCCAATAACGGTCTTGAAAAAAATCCCTTAAAGGGAGTTGGATTTGCACTTGCCTCAGACGGAGTAACTTATTTTTCAAAAATAAGTGGAAAATTTGAATTTATAAATGGCCGAATCGTCATTACCAACATGATTGTTGTCTGTGAAGATGTAACTGCTGTTACCGGTAAGCTGGAGGTAGATGGTTCCGTACATGTAATCGGCAGTATTCATTCCGGCGGATATATAAAGGCATCCGGAGATATTATTGTTGAATACAACGTAGAAACAGCAAAGCTTATTGCCGGTGGTAATGTAATGATTAAAAAGGGAAGCTGTTCTAAACGTGACTGCTTTATTGAGGCAGGAGGAGAAGTTTCAGGAAGCTTTTTCGAAGCTGCTAACATCACTGCCGGCGGCAATGTAAAGGCTAACTATATTATGAACAGCAACATTCGCACTATGGGACGAGTGATTGTATCCGGAAGCAAGGGAATTCTTTTAGGCGGCAGTATTTGTGCGGTAAAAGGAGTAGACACATACAACCTGGGAAACAGCTCTCATATTAAAACTCTTCTTGATATAGGCCGAAACGAGCTTTACGAGCAGGAACAGATCAAATTAAATGACAAGCGTGAAATAATCTTAAACGCAATATCAGCTTTAGAAGAAGGCTGGAATAAAATGCTAAAACATCTCCCTGCCAAAAAAGAACTGGCGGAGGAAACCTTAAAGAAATTAAACGCTACTATCGTAGCAAAGGATCGGGAATTGGCCAATCTGGATGCTGAAATTTCAAAGCTTGCCAATATGACGGACCAGGATATGAAGGCTCCTGTCTGTGTCAGGGGAAATGCATATCCTGGAAGTGTTATTATAATTAATTCTATTAAATACATGCTTCCTTCCGATGTAAACAGAATCATATTCAAGCTTCGAAATAAAACTGTAGTAATGGTTAAACTATAAAATAAAAAAAGAAAGTATGGCGGAAAAATGCAGAACGATACAATATTAATTATTGATGATGACGATATCAGCCGCACAATGCTTGCTGATATTTTCCGAGATGAATATAAAATCTTAGAAGCCAATAATGGCAAAGAAGGAATTGAACTCTTAAGAAAAAAAGCTTCCTCCATTGCAGTAGTCTTTTTGGATTATACCATGCCTGTTATGAATGGATTTCAGGTTTTGGAACTTTTAAATGCTAAAAGATTGTTAACACTCATCCCTTTTATAATGATCACAAGTGAAACCTCAGCTGAATTTGAAAAAAAGGGATATGAATATGGTGTGGTAAGCTATGTGAAAAAACCATTTTATCCTGAGGTTGTAAAACAACTGGTAAAAAATGTGCTCAACTTTTTCCAATACAAGCATCAATTGGAAATTACAGTCAAAGGACAGGCGGCTAAACTGGAAAAGCAAAATGCTGTACTGCGTCAGCAGGCTACACAACTCAGGCACATGAATGAAATTTTGGTAGATGCCTTAAGTAATATTGTGGAATTCAGAGATCTGGAATCAGAGCAGCACATAAAAAGAGTACGCAGCTTTTGTATGTGTCTTGGAACAAGCGTAATGAAGCTTTATCCTGAATATGAACTTACCCCGGAAAAACTGGAAGTAATTGCAAGGGCCTCCTGTCTCCATGATATTGGAAAGATTATGATTTCTGACAGCATAATATTGAAATCCGGAAAACTAACCACCGATGAATTTGAAATCATAAAATCCCATACTACTAAGGGCGCAGAAATCATAAAACAGGTAATTCATCTGGATGACAAAGTATTTTGCGATTACGCTTATGACATTGCACGACATCATCATGAGAAATATAATGGTAAAGGGTATCCTGATGGCTTAAAGGGTGATGAAATCAGCATTGCCGCCCAAATCGTTTCTTTAATCGATGTGTATGATGCTCTTACCTCCAAACGTGTTTATAAAGCTGCTTATAATACAGACAAAGCTTATCAAATCATTATGAATGGACAAAACGGTTCCTTTTCACCGAAGCTGCTAAAAGCTTTTGTGTAAGTAAGAGGCGAATTCGAAAATCTGGTCAAAAAATATAAAGATGATGAATAAGAAAGGGCGGCTATATGCCGCCCAATTTTTATCAGCCTTTATTGTAATCTTCTATAATAGGGGGAATCTGTGACAGCATGTTATCTATATCCTCAAACATGGCACTTTTCGTAGTTCCCAGATTGCTGGCATGATTGATGTGTTTCACCACTTCCTGATACTGTCTTTTAGTATTTTCAAAGAAATCATATAAAGTCTGAAGTGCCTCCTTGGATTCATCCACTACTTGAGAAATTTCCATCTGCACTTCTGAAGTCCCCTCAGCCGCCTGTGTAATGCTGTCAAAGGTCTCATAAGCTTCTTCAACTTTAGAAAGGCTCTGTTCCAAAGCCTGGTGTGAAGTGTTTATACTGCTATTTAGCATATCTGTTCCCTGTTCCACATCACCAATGCTGACATCCACCTCTGCTGCCAGATTTTTTATCTCATCTGATAAACTCTTTACTTCCTCTGCAACTACTGCAAATCCTTTTCCCTTTTCTCCTGCCCTCGCCGCCTCAATAGACGCATTTAGTGAAAGAATGTTGGTTTGATCTGCAATAGATACAATTTTCCCCATACATCCTTTAATCTTTCTTAAAGACTGCTGAAACTCTTCAAAAGTTTCCTGCATCTCATCAAAATGTGTTTGTACCATAAGTGAGCTGTATTTCAACTGTTCTATCTCTTCCTGAGCCTGTACTACCGACTGGGATATATTTTCTTTTACAGCAGCAAATTGTCCTGACACTGTATTTATATTGGAAAATGTCTCATTAAATTCTCTAAGTGTTTCCTTAAAATTCTCTGATTCATAAAGCACACTGCCAAAGGACTTACTCACCATGTTCAATTCCCACAAGGAAGAAACTTCTCTTTGCACCAGTTCCTTATGATAATCTTTTAAGCTTCCTATCACATATAACACCGGATATAAACTCTTTGATCTGCGCCGGTTTTTTCTCTTAAATTTCATCATCATTCCTCCATTTATTCAAACACAACGCAAGTCATAGACTGGTTGACAAATCGATTGTTATAATGTTCTCCATATCCTACCAGGCCGGCATGATTTCCCAAAGCCGCCATTTCATTTAAATATTCCTTCATATAATGATTTTCCGTAAACAATAAATATCTGAAAAGACAGTTTACTGAAAAAACTGCCGAAATTTTGGAGAAATCCTGGCGTATCTGACGTATTGTATTTTTTACAATTTCTTTATAATCTCCCAGCTCAAGCAAAATTAGAACATCAGAATCATTTACCTGTCTGAAACAGGTCAGCGCATCGCCATTTACTTCCTTAATAGATATAATGCAGGTGTCATCACCATTAATTTTCCCAAATGGATTTTTAAATGTTTGTGTTAATATCTCCTTTTCCGTCACATGGAGTATATCCTGGTAAACCTGCTTTGCAGGAACCCCATTCAATTTCCCCAGCATATAATTGGCTTTATCAGTTTTAGATGCAATAAAACGGTAATTATCCATCTGTCGGTAAATATTTTCCTTATAGGCCTTTACTTTTCCATTTTTATTTTTTACCAGTGCATATGCCACTGCATCGGAATAAATCTTTCCATTTGCGGATACTTTCCCACCATCTCCTGTTCCGCCTACCAAAGAAATGTTTTTCTTTTTTAATACGCTGTATATAGTTGTCAGCACACATGCATCATTTCCAGAGCAAAAATCAATACAAACAGTATCATTCAGCGAACCATTTACAGTATGTACATCTTGCTCCAGCCGGTCAATATATTTTACCGGCATAACAGATACTTCTTCAAGTACGTTTGCGGTTGCGTTAACACCATCATAAAATGCTATTACTCCCACACCTTTTTCCACTACTTTAGTATCATAGCTCATTCCAATACAGCCTATGCTTGGTACTTGGGGATAAAGTTCTTCAAGCTTCTTTACATGTGCTTCAAATTGATCATTGTTAGACAGCAGCATAATTAATTGAGGACTGTTAAGCCCTTTCACCGCTTCCTGCAGATTTCCGCTCTGACTCATTCCGAAAAACTGTTTCAATATTTTATCCTCTCTTCCTCATTACTTTTTTTGATATATAGCCTGTTTAACCGCATCCTCAATCTGTTTGTCAGTGGTAAGCGGATGTTTTCCCTTTTTTGAAAGTTCCGTCAAATCAATATTATTAAGAGTGATCACATGCTCCTGCTCACTGCCTGCTTTAGGAATCACATAAACCTCCATTTCCTTCTCAAGCTCGTTTAACTGACGCATAATGCTGGTGATCTGGCTATTACCCAAATTTACTGTTTCAAGCAGTTCGCTGTAGAGTTCAGATAAACGCTGGTTCTCAGGAATATCTGAAAAAATATCTTCAGGATCATCTACAATGCCTGATTCATTACCATTTCCATAAACATACCTGTTATCCTTAATGTTTCTGTCCAAAAAGTTTAATGTCTGCGTTATCTTTCCGCCTTCAACTGTTATGATTAGTTTTGCCATGATTCCTTCTCCTTTACTATATTTTTATGACTGCTTAAAATTATGATGTAAAATTATACCATAAATAACAGGTAGATACAATAAAACACTCATAGAAAGCTGCCAGCTTTTTTCAATTTACTCTAAGTGATTCACATATTGAATTTGTTCTCTTCAAAGGGTATAATAAAAAAAGATTTGAAAATAATAAGGAGGAACTCATGACTTCTGTTACAATTGAAAAAGACCAGCTGCTCTTTGAGGCTGGCCAACCCGCAAATGAGCTTTTCTTAATTGTGAAAGGCAGTGTTTCTGTCTCCTTCCCCGGAGGAAAATATACTTTATCAAAGGGAGATGTTCCGGGCATCTGTGAACTATGTAAAGACGTGCATTTTATGACATGCAGAACGCTGGAAGATTCAGTTATAATGTCTTACCCTATTTATGATATTGCAACCTTAGAATCATTCTTCCGTGCCAATCCCGATTCCAGCATTTTGTTTGCGCGCTCTGCTTTCAGGCAGGTAAATTCAGTTTTACAATGCTATGAAAAAGCACGTTTTTCCTGTAGTGAACTTTATAATACCTGTACAAAGGATTATTCTCTCTATAATGTCTGTTGTATGCGGCATCAGGTCAGCGCCCAGAAACTTTCCGGATTATCGGAACTGGCTCCCTGTGTAGAAGATTCTCCTTTAGAAGATTGGACAGTTTCCTACTATGATGGATTTGAATACCTCTTATCTGCAAACAGTGATTCGGCTGTTTTAGCAAAAGCTCCTGCCGTTCCACTTGGATTAATTATCAACATCGGCCCTGATTTTGAAAGAATCATTTCATCCATAGATTCGCTGATGGATTATCAAAAGCAGGCTCTTGCCCTGTATTTAAATGAAGATGGAAATGATTTATTTAATTTATATATTACCTTATATGAAAAATCCGATGCTGGCTCTTCTGATTTTAAGCTTTTGCAGACATCTATTGCACAAATGCTCCAGCGTCTGCAATCCATCCCCGGCATTGATCAGGATCTTTATGCAAAACGTTCTGCCAGCTTCCAGGCTGTTTTAAAAGCTAAACCTGCGGGAACTGAAGCGCCTGCGGAAAAAGAATCTGTTATAGATTCCACTTTCTTAGAGCAATTAACCGATTCCCTCCAGACAATTCTCTCTTACTCCGGAGCTGAGGAAGCGTTTTGCAGCCAATTTAAAGATTTTATTAATACCTACCAAAATATGGAAGATAAAAATGCTTCAGATGACAGTGCAAGACGTTTAAGACAGCAGATTACTTCTTCTTTTTATGAATTGTATAATACTATCTTTTTTAAAGCGGCAAATGATGCTTCCATGCCGCTGCCTGTCCGTATGTTCCTTTACTTTGGTTATGTGGATGAACTACTGGCAGGAACAGAAAACACAGCCTGTCTGGGAAAACTGGCTGACCGTCTTTCCAGGGAATCCCATCCTCATACCTTTACCCTTTTCGACTGGCTCAATGCTATTTTAAAAGGGGAACGTGAACCAAGCCGAAACGAATTTGACGAGGATTACACCAAGTACCTGCACACAATGAAGGTTTCCGGCAAGATCAGCGCCCAGGAAGAAACTGAATTTGCAGATGATACCTCCAAAAAAGTGGAATATGAACTAAAGAACATGATGCCGCCTGTAAACAAAATGACCAGTGGACGTATTTCAACCTTTTGTCCTGTTTTCTCTGCCCACAACGTTTTAAAGGCACTTGATAGCTGTCTGGTCTCTAACAACACACTACAGGCTTCCTTAACCTATAATATCTCCCTGGATTTCACCGCTTATTACAGGGAATATGTTTATACCAACGTGGAAGCAAACATTCCAAAGGAATTTTTCCATATGGAAAAGCTGCCTGATTTCATCCTTATGCCAGGTGTAGGTACCAGAGGCGTTATGTGGCAGGAAATCGAAGGACGCCGCAGAAATACATCAGCCCGCATGATGCTTCCTATGTTTTATATGGATGATCTTCGTTCCGCTATAGTAAGACTAACCGGCGAATACCGATGGGAAATGTGCAAGCGTATCCAAGGGCCGCGTTGGAACGATCTGTCTGAGCGTTCCCTGACCAGTGAATACTTTGACTACATCCAGTTTTATAAGAAAAACACGGAATTATCACCTACAACAAAAGAAAAAATCAAAACTGCCCTGCAGAAATCAAGAGGCAGTTTTAAAGAAATGTTTGTGCGGGATTATATTTCCTATATATTATTTGAAGGAACAGGTTCCCCGAGACTGACTAAAATAGCAAGAACCATCCTGTTTACTTACTGTCCTTTTGCAAAACCGGTTAGAAATACTTTGGCTGGCAATCCGATCTTTAAAGATTTGATGGAACGTTATGATGTGCGCCAGAAACAGCATATTCACAGAATCGACATGCTGAAAAAAAGAGTGGAAAACAGCGGTATCGACATTCCTCAGGAATTGCAGGATGAATTGGATTACTTAAACTACTAATCACACAAAAAGGAGCGTATCTATTTTATGCCAAAAGATTATTTAGCTGAATTTCTTCCCGACTTAGAGCAGTTCAAGGAAAAAACCATGCAGTTCCACCGTGGAGAAATTACAGTTGCTGAATATAAGGCATTTTCCGGAGGCTTCGGAAGCTATGCACAAAGAGGCGGAAAAAAGCACATGCTGCGTCTGCGCATGGCTGGCGGACGTCTCACAAAAGAACGTTTGAAATTTATCGTTGAAAACTGTGATGCTTATGGCATAAACCGTTTAAAAATGACCACCTGCCAATCCATCCAGCTGCATGATCTTGAAGCTTCTGATTTATGTGAGTTAATAGAAAAAGCCTGGATGGCTGGCATGATCTCAAGAGGCGGCGGTGGTGATTTTCCCCGCAATGTAATGGCTTCTCCTTTATCCGGCGTCCAGCAGAATGAACATTTTGATGTAATGCCTTATGCGGAAGCTGCCGGTGAATATTTAATGAATTTTATCAAAGCGGTAAAATTTCCACGAAAGCTGAAAGTCAGCTTTTCCAATTCCCCTGAAAATAATACCCATGCTACTTTTCGGGACATGGGATTTACCGCTAATGCTGACCATACCTTTGATGTTTATATTGCAGGAGGTTTAGGTATTAAGCCAGGCCTTGGCATCTGCGTTGCAAAGGGTGCTCCTCCTGAACAGATTCTTTATTATCTCAAAGCTATGGTAAACACATTTACTGCCTATGGCAATTATGAAAACCGTGGAAAAGCAAGAACACGCTTTATGCAGGAATCTCTGGGCAAAGATGGGCTCATCAGTGCATTTAGGGAAAAGCTTTCTCAGGTTATGAAATCAGAGTCTCTGACGCTTCAGCCTTCAGAGCTTTTACAAACAGCCCCTATCCAAAAAGAAACAGGCATTCCTTTTGCTGACAAGCGGATAATTTCTCAAAAGCAGGCTGGTTTATATGCAGTTTTTTATCAACCTATAGGAGGAAATTTAACGCCTGATAAAGCAGCTTGTTTATACCATTTAATTGAACCTATGAAAGATGTTGAAATACGCCTTACTCCTGATGAAGGTCTTTATGTAATTAACTGCAGTGCCAGCGAAGCGGAAAAAGTTCTTAAGGCTACTACTGACGGTGCACAAAATCTCTTTGAAACTTCCGTGGCCTGCATTGGTGCTTCCATCTGCCAGGTAGGAATCGGCAATTCTCCTGCTCTACTATCTGCATGTATTGAAAAAGTACGTAAGGAAAATTTTGCTGACGGCGTGTTGCCCAAAATTCACATTTCAGGCTGTCCTTCTTCCTGCGGTACCCATCAGATCGGTACCATTGGTTTCAGAGGCGGGATCAGGCAGACACCAGATGGACCAAAACCTGCCTTTGCTATCTTTGAAGGCGGCTGCCCATTACAGGGACAGGAAGTAATCTCGGATATGGGGAAATCCATAGAAGCTGATAAAATTCCGGATTTCCTTGTGGAACTGGGGAAAATGATCTCAGCCGAGGCAGCTGCTTATGATAAATGGATTGCCGCAAATCATGACAAATTTATTGAATTAATTGAAAAATATACTGCATAGCAGTCAGGTAAAGGCCCAGGCGTTAATTGCCCAGGCCTTTTAATATGCAGCTTAATAATTCATCCGCCACTTCCTCTTTACTCATAATCGGAAGCTGTATTGTATCTTCCTTTGATATCAGAGTCACCACATTGGTATCTGTTCCAAAACCGGCTCCCTGCTGCTTTAAATTATTAGCTACAATTAAATCCAGATTTTTTTTCTTGAGCTTTTCCTTAGAATTTTCAATCATATGCTCTGTTTCCATGGAAAAACCGCATAAAAACTGCCCATTTATCTTATGCGCTCCCAAATACCCTAAAATGTCTTCCGTGCGTTCAAGCTCAATATTCATGGCGTCATCTTTTTTCTTTATTTTTTCATCTGCTATATCTTTAGGGCGATAATCTGCCACTGCAGCGGCCTTGATAATAATGTCCTGGGAAGGTGCGTGCTCTTTTACTGCCTGTGCCATATCTGCCGCAGATAAAATATCTATGGTATTTACTCCCACAGGCGGTTTCAATTCTGTTTTTCCTGTAACCAGTATAACTTCCGCACCGCGCCGCATTGCTGCTTTTGCAATCGCATAGCCCATTTTTCCAGTAGAATGATTGCTGATAAACCGGACCGGATCGAGCTTTTCTATAGTAGGTCCTGCTGTTACAAGTACTTTCAGCCCTGTCATATCCTTAGTCTTTAAGCCTTTTAAAATAAATTCAAATAAAACCTCCGGCTCTGGCATTTTTCCTTCTCCGGTATCCCCGCATGCCAGATACCCAGACGCCGGCATAATTACTTCCATCCCGTAACGCTCCAATATTTTTATATTATCCTGTACAATTGGATTCTGATACATTCTGGTATTCATGGCCGGTGCAATGATCTTCGGACACTGGCAGGCAAGCAGTGTAGTGGTCAGCATATCATCAGCAATCCCATGCGCTGCCTTTGCAATTACATTGGCAGATGCTGGCGCAATCATAAATAAATCTGTCTGTTTGGCCAGTGACACATGTTCCACACTGTGCTGAAAATTTCTGTCAAAAGTATCCACTAGGCACTTATTTCCAGTGAGACTTTCAAAAGTAATCGGATTAATAAAATTGGCAGCATTCTGCGTCATAATCACAGTCACATCTGCTTTTTGCTTTTTCAGCATGCTGGCCAGTGATGCTATTTTATAGGCAGCAATGCTGCCGGTCACTCCAAGTACAATATGCTTTCCTTCTAACATCCTGCTTTCCTTTCCTTCACTCAGGCTTGTGTATCCACATTTTTATGATAAATTATATTGAGTCCTTTCAGCGTCAGCTCATTGTCATAGACAATTTTCTGTTTGCAGTATGGTACGATGCAGCCAGCCAGACCTCCGGTCGCCACCACTGCTGCCCTATAGCCCAGCTCTTCCCATATCCGTTCAATCATGCCATCCATACTGGCCGCCTGTCCCATAATGATTCCGCTTTTCATACAGTCAATGGTATTTTTTCCGATGATCTTTTTGGGCGCCTCCAAGCTGATCCTGGGAAGCTGGGAGGTACGATTTACCAGCGATTCCAGTGAAACCTTCACACCGGGCAGAATCATACCTCCAATATAATTTTTCTTTTCATCAACCACGCTGATGGTAGTGGCTGTTCCCATATCAATAATGATAATTGGCTCACCATAATATTTTAATCCTGCAACTGCATTCACAATCAGATCGGAGCCTACCTGTCCAGGATTATCCATCAGTATATTCAGCCCGGTCCTCACTCCTGGGCCTACCACTAATGGCTCATTTTGCAGAAGCTTATTCATAGCAGACTTCATAACATTGGTAAGGGGCGGCACTACAGATGCAATAATAGAACCTGTAATTTCTTCCACTTTAATCTGGTACAGGTCAAGAAGCGTCTTAAACGCCACCACATATTCTAATTCGGTTTTGGCAGTATCTGTGGAAACCCGTTCTACAAAATAAACCTTTTCCATCTCGATACATCCGATTACTATGTTTGTATTTCCAATATCCACTGCTAAAATCATGATTACAGTCATACTCCTTTCAAGGCTGCTTCTGCCCTTCTTTTTTATTCCTTAAGTCCTTTAATGGGTTTTACCTGCATAAGTGCCAATCCAATACCTGCGATCAGGATTGCGGCAACCACAGCTTCCACAATGCCATTAAAACTGATAATACCCATGATTACATCAATTACAGTATCTCCTGCAATTCCTAACGCCTGCGCATATGCATCTTTATATAAAATATAAATTCCGCTCATTACAAACAGCGTATTGGTAAAAGCACCTGTCAAACCTGCATAGGCAAGTGCAACACTAGAGGATGCCTTCTTATGGGCAGTTATGGTAAGTACAATAAACAAAATGATTCCCACAGCAGCACCTGATAAAGTTCCAGTAAGTGCCCCATTCCCCTTTTCTATCAAATTACTTACAAATGCTCTAATGGAAATAAATAAGACAAAAGATACTACTGCATTAATCACAACACGCCATACTTTCTGTTCACTTTTTAATAAATTGCGAATCAGAATATACACAAAATAAGGAATGATTCCAACTAAAATTCTGGGTACAAAGCAGATATACATGCTCTTAAATACGCCTGACATTCCTACCACATTTGCCGCTAAAACTGGCGAAAAAACAAATGCGGAGGCAGTAACTGCCTTAAATGTGTTGTTGATAAAGCTTGTTAATCCAAATACGAATCCTAAAAATGCACCTTTTTTTGGACCTAAAAATAGTGCTCCAAGGATAACCGGAATATGAATGACTGTTGCATTGATTACAACAAGCGGGATATATCCCAGTGGAGTGAATGCCATTATCACAATAATGGCGGTGAACAGTGCCGTCAGCACAAGTTCATAGGTTTTTTCATTTTTCATGGTACGTTTCCTCCTGTTATTATTCTCTTATGAGATACAATACGGTGTAATCATACCACATTGATAATTTTTTGACAATATACTTTTTTCTGTCTGCTTTTACGTTATCTTTCCACTGCCTTTATTATCACAACAAAATAATTTGAGTTAAAGCCTTCACTATGATAAACTTTACTTATAAGGAGACTGCTCATGATTTTAGAACAAATAAATTTTTTAAAAGAATTAACATTTCCTTCTATCCTGCTGCGCACTTTTCTTGCCATGATGCTCAGTGGAATTTTAGGATATGAAAGAGAAAAAAGGCACCGTCCGGCAGGCTTCCGCACCTATCTGGTGGTATGTCTCGGCTCCTGTCTGGCAATGATGGTGGGCATTTATTTATCCACTAATTTTTCATCTGCCGATGCCGGCCGCATTCCTGCACAGGTGATAAGCGGCATTGGTTTTCTGGGCGCCGGCACCATACTTGTCACCAGACAGAATCAGGTAAGAGGCTTAACTACTGCTGCTGGGTTATGGGCTGTTGCATGTATCGGGCTTGCTTTAGGCGCCGGCTTTTACACCGGCGCACTGGTTGTGTTCGCTGCAATATGGATTTCTCTAAGGATGCTGCGGATCGTACATACCCACTTAAACCCCGCCTTAAAATCCATCACCCTTCATGTAGAATTTGCAAAAATCAGTGACATGAGTCAGTTTATTGCCTTTGCCAAAAACGAACATTGTATCATTGATCATCTGGAAATGACACGTCCCAAAAAGACTTCGGAAAGCACCGCAGTCTCCGCAATCATTGCCTTAAGCTTTGCGGAAGAGCTTACCTATTCCCAGATTGTGGAAACCTATGGCGGTTTGGAAGGGGTTACTTATATTGATTATGCCTATAATTAAGTCAGACAAGCTGATCTAAAATAAAAGGATCTTTTATCTTCTTATCTTCCGCCAGCAGCACGATTTTAGACATAATTTCTGCCGTCTTTGGATCTTCATCCACAAAGGGCAGGAACAGCTTTCCTCTTTTCTGACTGTGCACCGGCAGAATATTCAGCATGACGCCGCCTTCCTGATGAATTACGCCGCTTCCTAAGTGGACGCTGTAATTGCCTCTGCTTCCCTGAATCAGCGCATGACTGTCCTTTAAGGTTACATTTGTAAGCCGGAACAAAGACAGGTTAAATGCAATAATTGCCCGCCTCATTTCAATGGTTGAATGGCTGGTTTCCGGATCCACGCCACCTGCATGAGCCACGCTCACTGCCAAATCCACGTCCCGCATTACCTCACTGTAAATTAAATCCGGCACCTGCGAAATGGTAAGCGGCTCAAAGGTTTTCCGATTGGAAAACTCCACCCATTCCAGGGTTGGCGCTTCCACGTCACTTGGAGAAAACCAGTCTGCCAGCGCATAAATTCTGGCAATGATATTTTCTTTATAATAAATCTTCTGAAGTCCTTCCTCATAATCTGCAATCCATTTGCGGCCTCTCAGACATCCAACTGTTTTCTGGGGCTGAATCTGATTGCCGGCAAACATTCTTGATACAGTAAGTCCTGCTTCTTCCGGCAGCTTCACATATAACTCACGGAACACCTGCTTAAAGGGCTGACGAATCTGCCGGTCAAACAAAAGCTTCTGATACTGGTGCCATACTTTCATCCTGTAAAGATCAAGCGGGTGGGCAATGCGGACTTTCTGTTCTGCGTCTAAAGTCGTTATATTGTCATCCCATGCTTTTATGGAAATGTCATTCTTTTCCCATACCAAAAGACCTGTGTTTTCTCCGCTTATAAACACAAGTGACTGTAAAATTGCCCTGACCACAGGATTTTCCATTAATCCCGCCACTTCCAAAGCGGTAAATTCCGCACCGCTTTCCATAGACTCTTCCATCAGTTTTTTCGCCCTTATATACTGTTCCTTTAACTTCTTATGGGCTTCCTTAACTTCCAGCACGTGGGCTTGTTTCCCAAGCCTTGAAGGAACTGATTTCAGCATCTTTCCATCCCTCCGGCACAGGATTTCGCTTTTCCCTGATTCATCCACCTTTAGACAGACTTCAACATCTCCCACTAAAGTCCATTCCATACAGGCTGCAAACTCCTCTGCCAGCCGGCTTTCCATCTTTAAGGTCAGTCTGGTTACATCAGAAAATCCCCCATGAACGCTTAAGTTAACAAGAGCAATCTGAGCTGCCTTGGATTCGCTTGCCCGTCTTTGAGCGCCAAATGCCTTAGCCTCTTTTGCATACTTTTGGATAAACTGGTATCTGTCCAGCATATCCTTTTCCTGATCCTCCTTAAAAGGCACTAAGCCATAGCTCATTAAAAGATCTTTATTTCGTTTTGATAAAATCTTCTCCTGTAGCTCTTTTAAGGTAACCTTTCCTGTTGCCGCATCCGCATATTTTCTTGCTCTGGAATGTTTTTGCCCGTCAGAAATATATTTTGCCGCCTTATAAAGCAGTTCAAAATTCTTCTCTCCAAGCATTCCATAGGCTTCCCTGAACCAGTCAATGTCAAAGGCACCCTCCTGCAGTTCTTCCCGCTCTAAGGGTGTGTACCTGGCTATCATAGCCATCTTCTGATCGTCAAACCGTTCATTCATATGAGCCATAAAATAATAGCATCCGCTCTTTAACCCCTGCCAGCCTAAATATTCCTGAATAATATCAATCCACTGGGGTGCGTACATGGCCACCTCAACTAACCGGTCCACCTTGATGCTGGTGCCCTTTAATGCCTTTCCCAACGCCTTTCCAGCCTCTTCCCTGGCAGGATAACAGGCCTTAAGCAATCTGCTTAGCACATCTTTTTTCGTATTATTTGCAGAATAATACCAGGAATAATATGTTTCCCGGCTTAAGGTATCCTTTCCCAACGCCATAAGAATCCGAATCAAATATGCAATCCCCTGTATATAGGTAATACCTCCCATATCGCCGGAAAATACGGTTTCCGCTTCTCCACGCCTTAACTCCGTATCCACCATCACCGGTACAATCAGATCATACAGCTCCTGTACCAGCCGGCCGCACCAGGTATCCTTTCCAACAAGTGCTTCTCCCTGTTCTATTATACTTTGTGCCATGTTCTCACCGAAAAACTGCCGCCACAAAGCCCGGTTTGCAGGCTTTGCATATTCCCCTTTTACCAACTGGGTAAGCGCCTTTAAATTATTTCTTCTGTTAAAGTAGCTTAAAATGGATTTCAACAAGATATCTTTTGAAATCAATTCCATATGATATGCCTTTAAAAACCAATAAGGCGTAATCGGCGTCAGGGCAGAAGCATTTAAACTGTTATAGGATTGGACATTAGGAATAAACTGGGACTGTTCCCGGTCTTCGCTACACTTTAACTCGAATTTCCATGCGGTATAAAAGGCTTTTTTAAACTCCTCCTCTGTTTTCCAATACCCCAATCCTTCCAGAAAACGGTCAAAAAACCGTAGATTGTTCACGGATGTGGACTGTTCCAGTATTCTGTTATTCCATCCAGTATAATGATAGCTGATGGTCTTGTTCTTTTGATGAATCACCTTTGTCAACGCCTGCACAGCCTGTATACCTGCCTCAAACAAAAGCTTCCTGTCCATAAATTCATAGCGGTAATTTAGACGCACACTCGTAATCTGCTTCTGATATTCCAGCCCAAGAGGCATAGGGGCAAAGGGAAGTTTCCCGAAAACTGCCTCATAAAACGTCCGGCTCTTTTGATAAAGCTCTCTGTTTTGCAAAAGGAACCTTGCCTCCCATTCGATAAAAGTTCCGTAATCACCGATTTCTTCCTGATAAAAAGCCCGCAGTTTTTCCTCCAAAGGATAATTCTTTAACCGATACCGTTCCGTAAAGTTTACCTGTCTTCCCATACCGGATTCTTTTTTCTGCCAGGTATAATTATTCCCCAACAGGGCTTTTTCGCCGGAGGATGTTTCATATTCAAAATTCCGATTTTCTCTAAATATCCCATCCAACTTTTCAAGCTTTGAAATAATCTCCTTCTCCGACAATGGAATGCATTTTTTAACGGCGTCACTTCCCTCTTTCAGCTCTGGAATTTCCACCGGCGCATCAGGATCATAAATGCCAAATCCTTTCTTTTCCGAAAGGTTCTCTTTTTCCTTTCCTAAAATTTCTTCCAGCAGAATCTTTTCTTTATCCGTGGGATTCTCAATTTCTGCTGCCAGAGATTTTACCCTCTGATAAAAGCCTTCTTTTTCCTTATTCTTTGAAAGACGGAGCATCAAATCCAGTCCTGCGCTGCGCTTCTCTTCCCTGTCATCCGCCAGAAGCCGCTTTAAGCATCCTTCCATAGACGCATCCTCCTGCCCCATAAGGAACTCTAAAAGTTCTTTGCGCAGTTTGCTTCTTTTAAACCGCAGCATATCCTCCATCAACCGGTAATCCTGCTCCCTCAAGGACAAATTTTTTACCAGCCTGATCGCCTTTGAAGAAGTGGACTCCTCTGCATTACCCATATACTGAATCAGCAATTCCCTCTGTCTCTGGTTGGAAGGATGGTATAAAAGCAGGTTTAAAAGATATCCCCTGTCATAGCTGCTTCCTGCCACTTCTCCCAATAGCCCCGCCATGTAAGTGATCTTTTCCTCATCCTGCAATACATAAGCGGTAAATGCCATCTGACGAACCACTGTGGAAGGGGTAAGTTCCACCCGATACCAAGGAAAAATGCATGGATCAAAAACAAGACCTTTTTTCGGCAGCCTTTCATAGATACCGGCGAATTTTTCATACTGTCTTAAAGCATCTTCTTTATCTGCAAAATAGTCTGTCAGCACTGGCCTTTTAGGGGTGGGAATACTCCGTGAATCAGACGGTCCCTGATACAAAAGTCCTCTGATCCAGCCTCCCAGACGCATGGTAAATGCCGGCATATATGCTGCAACCAGCTCTAAGTCATCAGTATGTTCCAAAACCACTTTTCGGGCAGCTTTCATTTTTAAAGAATCTTCAAATAAATTTAAATTATAAAAGGATGCGGTCAGCTTCTGGTTTTTCGTTCCATAATCGATCAGGTCAAACATCGCTTCAACAGCGTCCTCCGCCTCATTAAATCCAAGAGCCCAAAGTGCTGCACTGATAGCAATGGAGTCGTTACTGTGCAATTGTTCCTTACAAAATTCTCTCTCCCGCAGGCATAGCCCCATCAGCCTTAAAAGCTTTTCATTGATCCGGTCTACATTTTTTTCATCATAAATTCCAATCCATGTGGAAACTGCGCGTTTCACCGAAGAATAACGAATCAAATCATTTTCTTCAATCACCTGAAAAAGGTGCAAAAATCCTTCCCTGGTTCCCTCATCCATCGTTTCACAGACTGCCTGCCTTAAACCTTCCTGCAATCTGGCGGCAAGTAAAAGCTCCCCAAGGAGTTTATGTAATTCCTGATTGCTGGAACGGATAATACCAAGTATCATCTCCCGATCCAGATAAGCAATATTACTTTCACTTAAAATCAAATTTTTCAACGCATCTATTACCGACTGATTTTTTCTGTCAATTTCCGCTGCATAAATCAGACTGAAATTCCGGTTAAAATTCCAGTCATTTTTGATATAATCCAGCTTCTCCTCATCTAAGCGCTTATAAATATAGTCCTCCAGCCTTCCATCAAAATAAAATAACTTTTCATAAGTAGTAAGCAGGGAAAACACCAGTGAAATCTGTGGGCCATAGCCTTTCGTACGTACCGTTCTCCTGTTCCATCCGTAGGAAAAAGGAAACTGATTCAGTTTATCTATGATATAAAGATAAGACTCCTGATAGTTTTCGGGCACAAAAGTATCCAGCAGTCCTTTATGAACACGCGTCATTGGCAGCAAACCGCTCTGGTCAAACCACTGGGAAGGCTTTTTCTCTGGATTTGCATAAAACTGCTTTGCTATCTTTCTGATCTGTTCACCACTTCTTCCCGGCTGTTCCAAAAGTTCCAGCACCAGTTCCCTGTCATTTCCAGACAGTTTACGGATTCTCTGCTCTAACTCGGCTTTCCGCCTGTTGGTAATTTCCCGCCTTGTGTTGTAATCAAATACCTGCTCCTTCAACTTACCACATCCTTCCCACCAGCATAGTCATCCTGACAAATGTAAATATACTTTCCTCTGTAATTTGAATCCTCTCCTCCAATGCTTCCAGAGGCGTTTCATTTAAAAAGATCCTGTAAATTCCATCCTCAAAGCATTGAATGGCATTTTCCTGTGCTTTAATAAAGTCTGCCTTCTTTTCCCCATAATTAACTCCAAAGGATACTTTTCCTGCCTGCGCCATATCCGTAATCTCTTCACTGGTCAGACAACGCAACAATTCTGGCATCTCCATACGACAGTTGTATTCCTCAACCCCCGCCTGGGTAACAGCACAAATCAACTCCCGAAGGGTTTTAGGATGCCCCGGGATTTCATAAGTTACCATTTTAACAGACTGTCTTCGTTTTCCCAGAGACTTTAAGTTAACCTTTATTTCCATCAGGTGCTCCCCCTTTCGTCCAAAGGTAATAACAGGTAATTCCCTTTTCTTATAGTATACTTTAAACTTGTGGAGAAGGAAATATGATATGTATTTTCATCAAACATAATTTGAAAAAAACGGTGGGATATGTTTATTCTGCTACACAGAAACCGAAATACTTGACGTCTGTTCTTTCCTACTGGCCTCTCCTGTTTTCGTATAAATCACAGATTCCTGGGCAGAATCAGAATGTGATTTGGGCGCATCAGAGCAATTCGAATCGGTGTTACTTTTAAGTAAGACTTTACCTTCCTCGCTCACTTCCAGGGTATCCGCTTCCCTGTTTTCTTCAATTTTTTCTTCGAATTTTTCACGTTCTTCCCTGCGCTTTTGAATGGCTTCTTCCCTCTCCAGCTTTTCTTTTTCCTTAAGTTCCTCAGCCTCTTCTTTCATTCCTTCATCAGCTTCTGCCTTGTACTCCCGGGCTTTGTTTTCAAACTCATTGACATACCCCATTGCCCGTTCCATTGTGGCTGTATCCCCTTTACGTCTTGCTTCCTTATAAACTCTCATAGGCACATCTACCATATCCATATTGGTTCTGGCTCCTACGATCCCTTCCATAACTTTTGTATGCATAGCAAATCCTCCTGAGTCTTTATTTTTTCTTTCGACATTATAAAAAAATTTATTAGTTTTCCGTTTTAAACAGCCTGTTTGCTGTCATGTACGGCAGCATTTATCGGTATTAAAATCGAGATTGTAAAAACAGCATTTTGAAAATTTATATTCACCACCCCATTGTATCTGTTTACCACATCATTCACATTCAGCAGGCCAACTCCATGTATCTTTGAATTTTTCCTGTCTGCTGCTCCATGCACATATGGTTCCTCTGCGCTGTTTTGCACTTCCAGAAGAAAACAATGTTTCACTACTTTTGCCTGAATTTTGATAAAGCCACGCTTCCTGTCCGTTGCCTCGCTATAAGGCAGCCTTTCACAGGCCTCCAGCGCATTATCCAGTATATTTCCAAACAGTACACATAGATCAAACTCACTGATACAACGACTTTTCGGCACCTGCACATCGCATTCCCATAAAATATTTTTCTCTTCCGCCGCCTTTCGTTTTTGCTCTAAAAGTGCATCCACCACCTGATTTCCAGTCACTTCCTCACCGGTTCTAATTCCCGCTCCTTCTTCCATATTTTTTAAATAACTTCTCATTTTTTCCCATTCTTTATTTTCCAAAAGCCCTCCTAAAGCAATGATATGGTTTTTCATATCATGCCTTAACCGCTCCAATTGGCTATACTGCTCCTCCAATATTTGATATGCAGCAACCTGGGCAAAATACTGGCTGCTTTTCCTTTGTTCCAGGTAAATTTTGTCCATCCCCAAAACATAAAATCCTATTGCGAGCATAAACAATAATGCAAATATGCCAAACCCCGCATTGCTGAAAATCTGATCATAATACAGACCTAAATTTCCTCCGCTTCTAACTAAAATGCCATAGCCCGCTCCCCAATTTGCCACATCAAATACTGCTATAATCATAAAAAATGGAACCGCCAATACAATACATCTTTTCGTTTTTCCAGAAAAAAAGGACGCCGGATGAATTGACAGCAGATACACCGCCAGACTTCCTGTGAGCAAACTGATACAAAGAATCAGATTCATTTCCCACTCATTTAAAAAAGGAACCGGAATGTCTTTTTGAGTATGTAACCAGATCAGGTAAAGACAGGAATAACAGGAGGCGCAAAAATTTTCCACCAATATTGTTACTGTTATCAACATGGAAGAGACAAGTACTTTCTTCTCCATTGTTCCCCGAAAAAATAATGCTACTGCCCCAAGAAGGAAAAAATGCCCTGACAAGTCATAGACAATATTAGGAACACCGCAATATTTACTCATTATATTTTGCAGTATCCAGCCAGCAAAAAGAACCAACACAAATACCCATTCCTGCATTCTTGAACTTTCCAGATAAGCTTTACAAAACTTTTTTGCTGTCCATAAATAACACATATAGCATAGTACTACTATGAAACTTCCAGCTAACTCTGCCATCACATGATTCCTCCGCTTTTTTTCATATACATCAGAAATTCCCTGCAAAATTCATCATATCGCCTTTTTGCAATTGCAATCCGTTCTCCATTGTCAAGAATAACCTCCTGCCGGTTATACCCGGCAGCATACTTCAAGTTTACAAGATAGCCTTTGTGGCACCTGAAAAAGCCTTTCCCCTGCAGACAATTTTCCAAAATGCCAAGCTTCTCATAATAGGTAAAGCTCTCTTCTTTTCCATGCACATGAATGATTCTTCCCTTTACCTCAAAGTAGTAAATATCATCTAAAAACAGTTTCTTTTTCTGCCTTTCCCTGCTGACAATCATAAATTCCCGGGGATGACTTTCCAGCTTCAAAACAGCCTTTTCCAAAACCCGTTTTAACTTCTTTTCATCAACCGGCTTTAGCAGATACCAAAAGGCTTCCACATCATAAGCTTCAAAAACAAAGTCCCTGCTGGAAGATATGAAAATAAGTATTTTATCAAATGCTTTTTCCCGAAAAAGCTGTGCAGTCTGCATCCCGTCCAAATCCCGCATAAGGATGTCCAAAAATATGATGTCAAATCCCTCTGATGAGCTTAAAAGTTCCTGTCCACTGCTGAATTGACGCAAAATGCAAGGCAGTTTCATCTCCTCCATAATTTTCTTTACTTTTCCTGCTATGCCACAGCATTCTATCAGCTCGTCATCACACACCGCAATTGATAACATGATTCTTACCGCCCCTTCAAGTATATGATATGTATCGGCATAAATAAGGAAAAAACTTGGGCAGATGTTGTGAACGGGAGGTTTGGGGTAGTGTGTGGGGTGGTGGGGGAGGAGGGAGGTGGAGCGAAGAAATTGAATTTTGGGGGTGGAAATTTTTCGGGAAATATTATTGGAGGGGAATTGGATGTTTTGGGTGATTGGGTATGGAAGTTATGGATAATAAAGAGTTATCCTTTAGAATTTTTAGTTTGGAATGAAGGATAATTCCAGATTATTCGTCAGACAGAACATTCAGACGAATCCACGAAGTCTTTAACAATTATTGAGTTGCTATAATAATCGGAGTATATATAACAAATGTTTATTGATGAGATTAATTATTTAGATGAAATATTTGAATCAGAAAGAAAAAAGGAAATATCAGAACAAATTAATATAACTAATATTTCTCATTGGAACTCTTCTCATATGTTCAAAGAATATATTGAAAAACATATTCACCTAAATAGTCAACAAGATATTTTTGATTATATGTACACTTATGATTTGACAAAAAATAAAAGATTACAAATCATAGAAAAATTAGGTGTCCAAAATCCGATAGATTCTATGTGTCTTTTAAGTCCTTCTGGAACAAATACTATTTTAAATACCATTAATTTTTTGAAAATGCATAATTATCATAAATTAGGAATATTAGTGCCTTCCTATTTTTCTGTAGAACAAAGCTGCCGAATATGTAATCTTTCATATGAAAAAATAGCTTTACAATATACAGAAGGGAAATATCTTATTCCTATAGAATATATTTTAGAAGATAAATTTGATGTGATATGGTTGACTTCACCAGCTTATTCAACAGGAATATCATATGATGACGCTCAAATTAGCAATATTAAAAAAATAATATCTAATAATGTACTAATAATTGCAGATGAATCTTTAGCTATGCCTGAACAGATGTTATTATCAAAAATTCCAATTAGTGATTATTTCTTTTGTATATGTACTCCACACAAAACTCTTTTTATTAATAAAATTAAATTTTCCGCTTTGATTTGTCCACAAAAAAATGATGATTTCTTAGAACAATGGATAGACATTATTAGCGGAAGTCTATTATCTAGCAACTTAATTGCAATACAACACTTTTTATCTGATAATTTTTTAGAATGCGTAGCTGCTGCACGGCATTGGTATAAAAAATCTATAGATACGATCAATGAAGTATTGCAGCAATTCCCGGATGCTCAATGTAATTTAAACGAGATCTCTCCGTATAAGACACTTTATTTAAAGTCAACAAAAAGAGATATTAAAAACCTTGGTAATATTAAAATGTTAATTGATAAAGATTATACGTCTTTTATACCTATTAGCTTTAATGAATATACTGGTTTTCGTATTAATTTATCTCTTGCTCCACAAGAAATCTACAACGCAATCTATAGAATACTAAAATATTACACTTGAATATTTATATTATATTGAATTTTTATTTCTTTAATGTTACTGTTATTGTACCCATTAAAATCTTCATTAAATATACCTGAAACTGCAATAGCCTTGCAAACTTGCTGTATATTCTTTTTACAGTCATTATTGTTGTTTTGATTCACAATATTGAAATTGACTGTTTTATCAATTTTATTTTGAGGTTTTTCTTTCTTGGTTTTTTCTTTGACTTCTGTATAAATTATAGGTATACTAATTCCCAGAATTTGCAGAAAAATGTTTAAAATATCTATACCCTGAGGCAGCATATCAATTATTTCATGGAAAGAACCTTGTTCAGTTTTAACTCTTGTAAATGTATCTGGCAAACATTTATTTAATAATGCTGTAATTGGTATATCGGGTTCATACTCATAATCAATAAATAGTTTGACAGGCATGTCAAATTGCGGTATATTTTCTAATTTTATTTGCAATTCATCACAAAATGTAAAAAATTCAAAGTATAAATCATTATATATCAATGACAATGTTTCGCGACTTTTGGCATATGCAATATTTAATAGCTGAAATTTGTTCATTTCCATTATTTTGTTCAATAATTTGTATAATAAAATCGGTGCTATTATTTTACTTTCATAGTAAACGTCAAATCATACGCCTAGTCAGATTATAGATTTTCTGTCAAACTTTAAA
>OFGK01000526.1_pt1 | contig 33109 bp, 47 predicted proteins | sample 1521771 | NCBI WGS metagenome assembly OFGK01 (sample SAMEA3504088, study PRJEB24116) | mouse gut metagenome | biome: mouse gut; feature: mouse-associated habitat; material: faeces | place: Denmark | collected 2011 | reverse complement strand
CTGGAACGGAGCGAAAGCGCGGCTTCGTTGGAATACTTCCTTGCCGCAGCGTCCCTTTTTAACTTTCTCAATCACCTATACAAATAATATAAAAAAAATAATCCCCTTTTTCCTCATCCCTCCAAATAACAATATCATCTCTTTATATAAAAATCAAAACTCTTCCGCCCGATAGACCATTCTATCCTCTTTTATCGTCGCTAAAATCTGTATGTCTTTTAACCCCTCTTTCTCCACTTCTAAAGGATTTTTATCTAATATGACAAAATCAGCTAACTTTCCCTCTTTTATACTGCCTTTTCTATCTTCTTCTCTATATTGATAAGCAGCTATACTGGTTATCGCTTTTAATGCATCTAATGTACTTATCCTCTCTGCATGTCCCATATCTTTTCCCTCTCTGCTGATTCGATTAGCAGCACACCAAATAGTTTCTATCATATTTGGCAATAGAACAGGGCTATCTTGATGAAAAGTATATAGAACACCATATTTCGATGCGGTTTTAGCAGGACTGATTCTTTTCGCCCTTTCTTCTCCAAAATTTTGTAAATGAATATCTCCCCAATAATAAGTATGAGCGATAAAAAAAGAAGCCATCATTCCAAGTCTTGCCATGCGTTTTAATTGATCCTCTCTCACTAACTGAGCATGTATCATCACGGGGCGCAAATCTTTTTGTCCCTCTTCTTTTTGTATCTTTTCATAACTATCTATCATCTGTTGCGCAGCAGCATCTCCATTACAATGAATGATAATTTGTTGTTCTTCTTTTATCGCTTTTCTGATAAATCTCTGTACCTCTTCATCACTATAAATCGGATAACCGCAATAATTTTCTTCCTTTCCTAAATAAGGTTTTGACATCCATGCTGTTCTTCCCTGCGGAGATCCATCTAAAAATAATTTATATCCACCTATTTTCAGATGATTATGATAAACTTGATGATATTCGCTATTTTCAAAAAACCATTCTTCCTTTTCCCGTATATCCACATAGGATACAATATCTGCCATTATTTCTTTTGAATCTGCGATATATTTTAATAAATTCCATTCATTTTGTTTCGTCAAACCTTCTTGAATAGTGGTGATTCCATTCTCAAAATAAATATTCTGCGCCATTTTTAGCTGACAAATAATTTCCTCTCTTCCCGGTCTGTCCACTTTATCGGAAGCTATCATCATCGCCTTTTCTTCTAAGTATCCATCTGGCTCTGTACTATTTTCCATTCTTTTTATCAGTCCGCCTTCTGGATTCTCAGTTTCACTATTTATTCCCACCTTTGATAAAGCATAGCTATTTAATACTCCCATATGTCCAGATTTATGCATAATTAAAACTGGAAATTCCTCTGTGATGCTGTCGAGAAAAAATTTATTTGGATGCTTTTTCTCCTGAAGAAAATTGTGATCATAACCAAATCCCATCACCCATTCCCCTTTTTTTGGCTTTTTGACAGAAAGATATTTTTCTATTTTTTCTCTTATTTGTTCAAAACTTATCGTTCCCTCTAAGTTGACTAATCCTAATGTCTGTGCCATAGATGTGATATGACTGTGCCCATCTATAAAAGCAGGAAGCATTGTTTTTCCTTCCAAAGAGATCACTTTATCCCCTTCTTGTTTTTGTGATAATATTTCTTTTTTTGTTCCCACTTTTTTAATTTTTCCGTTTTCTGTCAGAACTGCTTCTACATAAAGCGGTAATTCCATAGTCAGAATATCGCCTCCATAATAAATAGTTCTCATCTATTCACCCTCAACTTTCCTTTATCAAATTTCTTCTCTTTATTCTGGATATTCTGTTCTTTCTTTTGTAGGATGAGCTACCACTTCATCCATAAACTTTTTCGCATAATACTTTGCCATAGATAAATTACAGTCTAAATAATTACCGCAATCTCTCGGAGAATATCCGGGCACATTTCCTTCATATTCTAAAATATAATTTAACATTCTTTTTAATAAATCCATAATATCCATAGGTTTGAAATCCCCATGTAAAATTAAATAACAACCTGTGCGGCATCCCATTGGTCCAAAATAAATCACTTTTTCTCCCCATTCTTCGTCATTTCGTAAAAATGTCGCACCTAGATGTTCCAATGCATGAACTGCTGCCGTATCCATAACAGGTTCTACATTAGGTCTGGTAATGCGCAGATCAAAAGTTGTGAGTACATCTTCCTTTAAATAATCTTTTCTTGATACATAAACCCCTGTTAAAAGATCTAAGTGATTTACCGTAAAACTTGCAATTTTGTTCATTTTCCTACCTCCTGATTGTTTTTTATGACTCTATATGTATAGTATCTTAAAGCAAATATAAATTCAAGTATTTTTCTATTGCATATCCTTAAAATTTACTATATAATTTGAACCGTATCTATCATAGTTATTATGCACCAAAATTCTAAAAAAAACTTTTATTTTTTGTAAAAAATCTATAAAATTAATCAATTACAAAGGAGATTGTTATGAATATTTTATTTTTTTTAACGCCCAAAAGTGATGTTGTTTATATTTATTCTGATGATACTTTAAAACAAGCATTAGAAAAAATGGAATACTATCGATATTCTGCACTTCCTATTTTAACAAAAAATGGACATTATTTAGGAACTATTACAGAAGGGGATTTACTCTGGTATCTATCTAACATGAAAAAAACTTTTGATTGGAAAATGGCAGAAGAAATTCCTATAACAGAAGTTTCTAGATTAAAAGATAATACTCCTGTATTTGTACAGTGTAATATGGAAGATTTGATGTCAAAAGCATTGAAACAAAATTTTGTTCCGGTTATTGATGATAATAAAATATTTATTGGAATCATAACTAGAAAAGACATCATTCAATATCTATATAAAAAAATAGAAAAATAAAAATAATTTATCAATTAAATATCCCGTTTCAATCAGTCACTTGGCTCATTGCTCGTGAGAATAAACCGTGTTTCTAAGTTTTTCCATCTGACATATTTTTATTTCCTCCTTGGAATGTCACATATGCTTTTCTCTCTCATATTATGTATTGTAAACAAAAATTGAAAGGGGAATTTAAGTTGGAAAACTATAATTATCAACAACAATTTCGTAGAAACCGCTCTTTGTATCCTTCTGTTGATATGAATCGCGCCAGCGCTATGCAGCCAAGACCTAATTATCAACATGCGAATGTACCATCAGCTGGAAATCGGAATGTATATAGAAAACCTAATACTGCTACTGTAAATACTGCACCTACTGTTCCTGATGAATGTGTAGAAAATTCTTCTTGCTCCTATCAAGGTGTAGATAGACTCCCTCTCGCTATGGCTTATGTCCCTTGGCAGCAGTGGAAAGATGTTTATCCACCTGATAGAGCTTTAAGGGTTGGTACTATTTTTCCAGAACTCAATCTTCCATTGTTAGAAAGGAGTTGTGGCAAATGAATGAATCCAAAGATTTAATGAATGTTATTTATGAAACTGGGTTTGTAATTGATGATGTTCTTTTATATTTAGACACACACCCCTGTGATAAAAAGGCTTTAGAATATTATGAAAGCTATCGGAAATTATATTTAAAACTAACAAAAGAATATGCTGAAAAGTTTGGTCCTCTTAATAAAACGCAAATTAATTCATCTAATTACTGGACTTGGGTGCAAAATCCTTGGCCTTGGGAAAAGGAGGCGTGTTAGTTTATGTGGAATTATGAAAAAAGATTACAATATCCTGTAAAAATCAAAAATCCTGACCCTAAAATGGCAATGGTAATTATCAGCCAATTCGGAGGTCCTGATGGAGAACTCGCCGCTTCTATGAGATATTTATCACAGCGTTATGTCATGCCTTATCGTGAAGTAGCAGGTTTATTGACGGATATCGGTACAGAAGAACTCGCTCATATGGAAATCGTTTGTGCTATTGTCCACCAATTAACAAGAAACCTTTCTCCAGAAGATATTAAAAAATCTGGATTTGACACCTATTATGTTGATCACACTTTAGGACTTTGGCCGCAGGCTGCCAGTGGAACACCTTTTAGTGCTACTGTATTTCAGTCAAAAGGCGACCCTATCACAGACTTAAATGAAGATATGGCTGCAGATGGCACGATAATATAAAAACAATTACCCTTATTCCTTAATTAGCTAAAATAAGATGTTAATTAAGGAATAATCTATCAAACGGTCTTTTGTTTCATCCACACTTGGTAATTTCACGAAGTGCAACAACATCTTACGATTGCGAGAATTGACCTCTTTTCAATAAGAGTATTTCCATTTCTCTTTGTCTACCGCTGCCGTAGGATACTGTTTTTGCAATTCATCCCACTTTTTATAGAAATAGGAGAATTTTTGCTATTAAAAGTTCCAGTGAATTTCAATCGGCACTTCTTTTGTACTAGGAATCTTTTTTCCTACGGTAATATAATCTATCAGTTTATCAACAATCTCTCTATTTAAGTGTTTTAAATTTGCGTACTGTTCTACAATCTGTCTACGATTATTTCCTGACTTCATTTTTTCTTCAATTTCTGCAATCTGTATTTCCGCATGATTCATACTTCGTTCTAATCGATCTTTTTCTATATTAAATTCTTTAGAAAGAGAAATAAAATCGTCTTCTGAAATAATACCTTTGACTTTATCTAAATATAAATCACGCAATCCTTTTTGATATTCTATTTGTTTTTTTTGATACAGAAGAAGTTCTTCCATTAACTTTTCTTTTTGATTTTCCAAATTATTATAAAAATTTATATTCCGTTCTAGTTCATCCATATCAAGATAACTTTGTGACAAACGATTTAATTCTGAAATAACCGCTTTTTCTAACTTAGCCACAGATATAAATGCTCCTTCACAAGCATCTTTTTTTACATGACGAGTAGGACACTTTAAATAATATCTATTTTCTGTTTTTGATGAACTCATAATATATCCACAATTAGCACATCGTGCCTTTCTTGCAAATAATCCTATTTCTCCTGTTGAAAATGGTTTTGCTTTCTGAGCAAGCAATGTTTGAACATTATTCCATAATTCCTTGTCAATAATTGGCTCGTGTGTTCCTTCTACGATATACCATTCACTTTTTGGTCGTGGTTTGTTTTGTTTGGTTTTATAAGATATACTACCATATTTACCTTGTACCATATTTCCAATGTAAATTTCATTTTCTAACATATCTGCAATCGCAAAATATTTCCAAAGTGTACTATTTGCACTTTCAGGCTGCTTATAGCGTAAACCTTGCAAACGCTTATATTCTGTTGGATTTGGTATTCCTCGATCATTAAGCATACGAGCAATCGCTGTTTTTCCATAACCTCTTGAAAACAATGTGAATACTTCTTGAACCACCGCCGCTGCCTCTTCATCAATGATTAAATGTCCTTTTTTATTTGGATCTTTCTTGTAACCATATAGTGCAAATGCTCCAATATGGCAACCCTGTTTCCGTTTATTTATAAGAACACTTTTGATATTTTCAGACATATCTTCTAAATACCATTCATTTATCAAACCATTAATCTGCCGAGATTTTTTATTGCCTTTATTAGCGGTATCTGCATTATCTACGATACTGACAAAACGTATTCCCCAAATCGGAAAAAGTCCATGTATGTATTTTTCCACAAGCTCTAGTTCTCGGGTAAAACGGGATTGTGTTTTACATAAAATAATATCAAATTTATGTGCTTGCGCATCCACTAGCAAATGATTAAATTCTGGTCTTTTTCGATCAGACCCCGTATAATCATCATCACTATAAATTTTATAAACTTCCCAACCATGTTCTAATGCATAGGATAATAGTAAAGATTTTTGATTTTGTATGCTCTGGCTATCATCCGTTTCAAACTGCTTATTTCTATCTTCTTCGGATAATCTACAATATATCGCCACTCTTGTTCCCATCAATTTCTTATCCCTCCTTTAAGATAAGAACAAGCCTGCTTTATCATTATAATATCTCATAATAGCAGGCTTGTAAACTATCTATTTTTTATAATCCCATTTTTATTGCGTTCTATCTGATTAATAACTTCAATCCATTTTTTTGTAAAATCGTTCTTGTTCGTTTCAGTTTTTCCATCTTTAAAAATATTTTTACATATAATTTGAATTTCTGTCCTTCCCATAAAATCTCCACCTTTACATTTCTCTATATCAATTTATGACTTTGTTAATATATATTATTCCTCTTTCAATCCACATTTTCTTACAAGAAAAACTCCTAAAGTGGAAATCAAATACCTATATATTTTCTTTAGAAGGAAACTATAGCTTTATATGTATAATCTCATAGTTTCTAGTTGTACCTTACATTCTCACTTTCTATATTTCTGTGATATACTCTTTCGCTTATAGAATAAAATCAATCTTTTGTTTTAAACTTCATCTCCCCAGCAATCCCATCCCTCTACTTGCTGTCTTGCAAATAATTCTATTCTTGGAACATCTCCACATAATTTAACAATGTTCTCTCTTACTATATATGGTTTTTGGGAATGTTTTTCTATTGGTTCATAAACAATTTGGTGTATATCATGCCTTTTTACTGCTTCCTTTGCTTTTGTTTTCTTACTAATCGCTATCAAACAAACCTCTGCATTTGCTCTTGTATATGCCCCCATTCCCCAAAAATATGTATTACTTTTTTTATTTCTTTTCACCCATACAAAGGCGGCTGTCTTGTATTGAAATCCCCATTGCTTTATTACTTTTAGAGCTTCTTCTATATTGGGAAAGGTTGCCCATAAAAATAATATACTATTTTCTGCTGCTAAGTTTCTTATTGGCAAGTTACATATCTCTTCTGTTTTCATTGTCTTATAATGTTGTTTTGCCATTCCTCGTGCATTTTTTTCTGATCCACTTTGAACATATTCCCACGGGGGATCAGCATAAATAATTTGATACTTCTTGTCTGTATGAAAAATGTCTACTTTCATTTCTTTTTAGGAGGAAACTATAGTTTTCTGCGCGCAACCTCTTCCTCCTTCTTCTTTATTTTTCTAACTTTCTCTCTAATTCTTCTCTCATTTGCCTCAAACAGGAAAAGCAAGCACTCATGGATACGATGATCTTCCCATTTTTATCTACCAAACTCATCTTCCTTGTTTCTATCTCCTTTCTTTTACAGAACAAACAACTTCTCTCTTCCCCTCTATTGGTTATTTTCATCATCTTTCTTTCCCTCTCTGCTTTCTTCTTTTAAATATCTCTTAGCAAATCATCCATTCCTACGGTTTCACTCGATACGGGTAAGTCACACTTTATATATTCCCATTTCCCTTTGATTTGTTTTAGAAGGTGTTTTAATTCCTCTTGCTCCCTTATTTCTTCTATTCTTGCTTCTTCTCTTTCCTCTTTCTGATGTAAAAAGCTCTTTAATTCCTCATATTCCTCATCTAAACGCTTCATCTTTTTATAGTAACAAGCATGACCTGTATCACAAAAGCTTCTACGTGCATCGTTATAGGCATTTCTATTCTTCTCCATTACTTATATCATTTTTAATACTACTTTTTCTATTTCTTTATGCATCTTTTTTCTCCCTTTCTTTCAAATAGTTTCCTTTTCTTGCTCTCTTCCATCTGCTTCAGATACTCCTCTAGCGTCTGATATTCTCTTCTTTCCTATTATACTTGTCCACTTTCTTCTAGCCATTCTTCTATACAAGGTAAGCAAATGTAACAATCTCTCCATCCCTCACCTTCAATAATTGCATTTTGCAGAAGCATTTCTGTACCTTTTGGAGTTTCCTCTCCGCAAATACAACATTGATGTGGCTTTCTTGTTTTCACAATTTTTTCAGAAAAATTACTCTCCGAACCATCCATATCTCCTGAAAAGATTTGACTGTCTATGTATAATTGTTTTGCATACTTCATAATTAATACTCTCTCCCTGTATATTTATCTCTTAATCTTATCTCTACGATTTCTAACCCTACCATGCTCACGATTTGCTGTATTACTCTGATTAGCTCTTTCCTCTTCTTTTCCTTTTGTCTTTCCTCTTTCTCCACTCCTCTTATTGCCTGTCCTGCTACCATATCCCGATACCCTTCCTTATTCTTATATCCGTTTATAACTTCTCCTTTCTCTTGTATAGTTCCTAACTTCTTAGTTTTCTTACTTTAAAATCCCCCTATCTCATTAATTACAAACTTTTTTCTCTGATCACTTACGAACTCCCTAAACACTTCAAAATCAATCAAATCTCTTTCCTTACTCTAAATATGCAATATCTTTAAATAGTTCTATTTGTTTCTTACAATCCTTATAAATCTCTTTATAATATAAATTATTTTTCATACCAATACGAATCTGATTAAGGATAATATTTTCGATAAAAGACAGCTCATTCAACTGTTGAAATGTAGCTAAATCCCTATCCGAAATTCTTGTCATTTTATTGGCAAGTTTAGAATAAGTCATATAAAGCATGTCTGCGTGTGTGCTACCTTGCTCCTTCGCATATTGGATAAGTCGTTTGATTATGTCTGTTTCCGCATTTCTTACCAGCTTTCCTTGTGTTCTCTGTTCGATCCACAATTGCGTATTGCGCTCTTTCAGCATTTCTTCCATAGTATTAAAAGCGTTTATATACTGAATTTTCCAATCTAACGCCTTTTCCCCAGTAAAGCCCATAGCAAGAAGCATAAATCCATCACGGTTCATATAGCACATAGGATATTCCTGACCATTCTGTTTCTCCGTGTATGATGACATTTCAAACATTTGTTTGGTATGCTCATTTTTGAGCATACCCCTTATATCCCTCATGACATTGTTGTGCCGTTTTCCAAATTTCTCCGCAACCTGCAAACTCGTACACACTGCTTTGTTATTCATAATTGATACCAAATCTTCCAAACTCTCACCGCCTTCAACATAAAAGTTTCAAGTTTCTCTGGTCTTTCCATATTAATCCCCTTTCCTTTTTAGATACTTTCAGACAGTTTTCATGATAAACTGTCTGAAAGACTGACTGGTAGCAACCACTACCTAATCAAATGTTTTTTCTTTTGCCTTTCTATTCCATAAGATAGTACAATCAATTTTACATCTTTATGAAATCTTCTATTGTCATTTGGCTATCTTCCGATACAAACCTTGTTTCTAAATCATGTATCGTTTTATCTCCTTTGAATGGCATTTCTACCTTATCCTGCAATTCTTTTAGTTCTTTCCACACATCAGGCATAAAATGATAGATATTTCTCAATTCTTTCAAATTTTTGTTTTTACAGTATTTGCAAGAAACTCTGTCAAGTAAATCATACAGTTCATATCCGTTTTCATTCCAGTGCCATCCGTGTGAGTAACAGTATTCTAAGCAGTCCTTTTCCTTCATTTCCCATTCGACAAGAGGATAAACTTTTATTCTATTTCCATTTTTCTTTCTGTTTATCCTTTGTCTTTCATCTGCTGCAACACCAACATATTCCACTATCATTTCTTCTCCGTATTTCTTATTATTGTCTTTGATAGCATCTAATTTCAGTGCTGTTCCCCATCTTGCACATCCGCCACACCATTTATATCCGCATTGCAATGTGCCATTGCGTTTTGTTACAGGCTTTTCAGTCATACACCATATAAAAGGTTCTTTTGGTTTTAAAATTGTAAATTCAATTTCTTTATTAGAAAGTACTTTCTTCATTTTCTCTGCATTGTTCCTTATGCTGTCAAATTCCACTCCAATGTCAAAGTAAACGACCTCATCAAGCGGATATTCTAGCTCTAATAATTTTAATAACATAGCAAGGCTGTCCTTGCCAAAACTCACACTTGCAATGAATTTCATAACACCACGCTACAAATACCGTATCGTGGATAAGAGGTATCAGGCTACCCAAGATGCCACACAGTTCTGTTTACGGGCTTTCGACCATCTTCGCTATTTACATAAGCACATGTGGACTTATTCGCAACTATTCAACCTCATTTACGCCATGTCTTATACACCCGACAATTCAACCCGGTTTACCGGGTATTCGTTATTCCTTTCTTTGTTTTCTTATAAGTTCTAATATTACACTATCTGTTCTACAAAATCTTTTTAATACTGTTTCTATTTCCATTCTTCCCTCCCTTACAATATGATGTTCTTTAAAATTTATAAAAATCTCTCTGACACTCGAACTATTTGCTTAGTTCTTTTGAGTATAAGAGATATTTTTCAATACATTTATTAATCTAATTTAATTCGATTAATAGCATTTCCGCAGTTACTAGATTTCTCATTACACTTATGTATGCAATTCTCTTTTTCCTCACATTCCTCACAACAAATATAGAACTTTCTATAACAATCAAATTTGCAAGCAAATGTATAGTCACCTCTTGGGTATCTGCAACATTCATAATTATTTTTTAAATTAGGATTAACCAAACAATTTTTACACTCTTCCTCTGTTCCGCAATCCAAAGTTGACTTTGCATTTTTCCCTTGATGAACACAAAGGAAACAATCACAATCAGAATCAATAATAACCTGCAACATCCTGTTTACATTCCGCACAAAGGCATCAAGGTCTATAAAATCACTTTTCCATGATTCAGAAGTGTATTTATCATATTTTGTATATAATGCAAATTTCGCTCTACGGTCATCCTCAACAGAAATTCCATTCTCATATTCGATATGTGATAAATTCAATTCCATAAATTCTGGTATTGAAAAAAGTAATTTCTTTATATATTCATAAAGGTTTTCTTTTTCAATGGTAGCAGAATAAATTTCATTATCACAAAAAGCATTTTCTCTAAATAAATCTCTAGCTTTCTGCATAATAATTTCTGCTTTTCTTGGCTGTCTGTTTGGAGCTTGATAAAACAACTGACCTGCTATAACAAACAGCAAATTCTGTTCACTAATACAAATTGTTTCTTTTCTCATTTTAAAATCCTCCTACCTCTCATTATTTTCTTTTCTAATATAAGAAAATTGGCACTCAACACCTCTTACATATCTTCCGTCGTTTAGTTTGATGATAGTTTCACCGGGTTCTTCTATATCATCCCTTACAACTGTGCCTAGACAATATCTATCATTTTCATAATGAAAATATACTTTTACCCTTGCCCCTACTGCAAACTGTGGATATTTATAATTTTTATCCTTTTGCTTTGGAAATTTGTCATAACCTATTGTTTTTACACATCCTATAAAAATTCTCCTTAAAATTAATTTCTTATTAAACTATTGTTTTAAAAGACCTTATTTCATAAAATTAAAGCAAATCTTTCTTTAACTTTGTAAGATTTATCTGAATATTATACTATTTTATGGCTTTCACTTTGGCTATGTTGATTGTTCTCTTTTCTCATTTTCTCATATTCATTTTTAACTGCCTTTTCTAAAATCTTTCCAATCTCTGCAATGGTTGTTTTCTTGTTAAATTTAAAAGAAACTTCAAAAAACAACTCATTTTCAAATGCCTCTCTTGCCTGTACAGTACATTTATCTTTATCAAATGAAATTCCTTTAAACCTCGTCCAATAGCTTGTATATTCAAAGGCTTTCATTACTTTCTTATACATTTTATATTGTAATCCTTCTAAAATCTCATATCCTAATTTCTCTTTATTTATCTTGTAAAACTCCTCATTATAGTAATTGCATAGTTTTTCACTTCCGATTTTGCGGATAACAACACAATCGTCTTTTACCTCATGCACAAATCCAACTGAATAATCATTAGGATATATTGAGGTAGCTGCAACCACCAAATCGTTTTTATTTAGTTTTGATAGTCGTAACATACAGTTTTCGATATAATCTTTTCTTTCTTCTCCAAATCCATAAAACATACTTGGGATAATTTTTGAGATTATTGCAGATAAAATTCTTTCTTTATCGGTCATTAAAATCACTCACTTTCATCTCTCACACTAATTTCAATCGTTATAAGATCACACAAGAAGATTAATTAATCAAATCTTTATCAATAATTTGGAAATTGGCTCGATGTATGTATAACGCCTTTCCGTCAATCATCAGTTTTGTTGTCTTTGGCAAATCGTTTCTAACTTCCCAGTACACATCATCACCGCTGTACGCACAAATTGGAACTCCCAACTGGCTTTGAATGACTACAACTTGTCCTTTTCCGAAGAAATTCTTATAATCGTTCACAATTCCAGAAATGATAGTGTTCTCGGAAAAACCATCGCTTGAACCACTTTCAATGTCGCTTAGCTGAAATTCTGCATCTGGTTTCAAGCTACTTTCTTCAAAGATAATCGTATCTCCGCAGCTTTGTATTTGCTTTCCATCAATATTGATTGTTACAACGGAAGATAAGGCATATTCTGTTGCTGTTGTTCCGTCAGAAGAATTTATCTTTGATTCCTTAACGATATTTCCTGTCATTCCTATCTTTGTGCCGCTTGCAGTTAAAAATTTCTCACCGTAGTTGTCATAAAACTGGCACTCAAAAGAATTACCAATAAGCTGACCTTTCATGTCATTTACTTCACTATTCAAACTAGCAATATTACAACTAGATAATAAACTCATTGTCAAAATACATATGATAAATACAAAATTTCTTAATTTCTTCATTTAACGAACCTCCTCTATTCAAAATCGCACACCTTAATTTTGACAATTATTCTTTTACCCATTCGGTCAAGCATATCAACTGCTGGCTTACAGACAATACCCTCCATATCTGCTACCCCGATTGTAGATTTTGGTTTGCTCTTTACAAATTCAACTGCACCTGCAATATTGCCATCATAGACAATAGGAACAACATCAATATGAAATGTCTTCGCAATATCCTCTATTGCGTCACGTTTCAACCACAAGTTTTGTTCTGGCAAATAAACATCAAAAAGGATAAAGGAAACATCTTTTCGATATTTTCCACCGTTTTGAATTTTTGCACCATAACCCTCTCCAAAAAGAATAACCTGCATTTCTCCGAATTTTTGTTCAAATAATTCCTCATTGACTGTTCCGCCGAACATTTCTATTAATTTGTTCATAAGGTGAGCTGGTATCTGCGCCCTTTCGGTTCTGCCTTGATAAGATACTTTATGTCCATCCCAAACAATGCCGATATTCGTACCGTCAATCTTTTCTGTGCCAATCCAACGATTATCCTTGAGGTATTCCACCGTTTCGTTGCGGAATTTACCCTCAATCAGTTTTTTTGTTCCCTCCATATCACGTTCAAATACTGTTTCAATTTTTGTGTATTCTGTCATTTTTCTTTCCTCCTAATAAATTTTTAATGTTCTAATATTGCTCTTATTTCTGGAAATCTTGTTGCTGCTTCTTTCTTTCTCTGTGACATTCCTTCTACTTTGACTGGATAACACATAGCAAATATCCGGTCATAGATCCGGTTGTAACGAATATCCTCACAACTTTTCATTTGAGAAATTTCTAAATTTGTGGTGAGTATGATAGGCTTTTTACTTCGACTTCGGCTGTCTATTATGTCATATACTCTTTCTAAAGAAAAATCTGTACCTCTTTCTGCTCCAAGATCATCTATAATCAGCAGTTTTGCTTGATTTAACCTCGCTATGTAATCGCTATCCTCTTCAAATTTGCTCATCATGTCTAGCAGTTTGATAAAGGATGTCATAATCACGGATTTTCTTTGATTCAATAATTCATTTGCGATAGCTGCTGCCGTATAACTTTTTCCTGTTCCCACATTCCCCCAAAACAGAAGCCCCTGACCAGCAGAGAACATTTCCTTGAAGTTTTCTACATAACGCTTTGCTATATGAAAAATTTTCTTGTTCTCTTCTGTTACTTGATAATTTTCAAAGCACGCTTCTCTTAATCTAGAATCTATAAGGCTTAACTGTCTTAGTTGGTCAATTCTTCTTTGCTCTTCTTCAAATTCAAACCGTTTTTCTATGGCTTCTTTTTTTTCTCTTTGACATCTACACATGCAACTAACTTTTCGTTTTTCTGTTCTGCCACTCTCATCAAAAAGCGGGAAATCTATTTCCCTTTCTATAATTTCGTTACAGGTAGGACAATACAGAAAACTATTTTTACTGGTTCTATATTTGCTTTCCATGCCTACCTCCATTCTGCATAAGGGTCATCATCTTGATGATTGCTGTTCTTGTAAGGATAGGGTTCATTTCGATAATCAAGAGGTTTTCCCTTATCTTGGCTTCTTACAAGCCAGCTATTAATAAATCTTGTTATGCCACGTCTGGTTCTCCGCCTATTGGGATTGCTTAATAGCCATCCTCGCATATTGCGTAACTCTTGATTTATGTCAACGGCAGGATATAACTCTTTGTATTCGTTAACCTTGGTTAGCGATACTTGGTATTCTGTCTTGTCGTTGAGTGGCAATCCAATTACAAATATTTCCTTGGCTGGTTCTTCCTTCATGTCCTGCACGGCAGCAGAAGGTACTTCTGGCTCTGTGCAAGAAGTATCGTTAGATACTTCCAGATTCTTCTTTTCATTCTTTTCTTTCTTTTTATTCTTTAATTCTTTTCTTTCTTGTTTGGTTTCCGTCACTGTTTCCGCTTGTGTATCGTTCTTGTTTTCGTCACTATTTCCGCTATTGTTTCCACTGCTGTTTTCGTCACTGTTTCCGCTATTGTGTTCATTACTGTTTTCATTACTGTTTTCATTTGTGTTCTCTCTATCTTGATAAACACTATAATTTACAAGCGTTAGAAGTGTTCTATCTTTATCACTTTCTTTTTTCAGCATACTATCACTCTCTAATAACTTTATAAATCTATAAACCTTATTTACACTCCATCTCCACTGTTCTGCCAATCCACGAATACTTGTCAAAATTTGTCCTCTTTTTATGATGATTAGTTCTCCCTTAAAAAGAACTTTTTTTTCTGTATGATTAGCAGTTAGAAGCAAATCTATCCAAGCACTCCTTTTGTCAAAACTTTCTTTGTCTTCCCATAACCAGTGCTCTTCGATTTTTCGATGTAATTTTATCCATCCGCTTTCCATTTCATCACCTCAAATTTTTTAGAAGGAGATAGCTTTATAAATTTTTCTTCTTGGCTCTCTATTTCCTTCTTGACTTTTTTCCAGAAAGGCTATATACTAAACTTAAATGTAGTTTTTTGTATACAACCTTTCTCATGACACTCTTATCTAATTGCCACTTAGATAAGAGTATTTTTTTAACAACATTTTTCCGCTACCTGCTCCTTACTTCTTTCTGTGCTGTTCGGAATGATTTTTCCTTTTTTCTTTCCCACCTGCTCATACATCAAAAGTTTATTTTTGCAATCTTCGTATTGTGGGACAGTCATTTCAGAAACATCTTTTACTTGATAAATTTTAAGGATTTTCTCTAATTTTGCTCCTTTACTGGCATTTTTTTCAACTAATTGTGTTATATCTGTCATCATTTGCTGCGTTACCTTTGAAGGTACTTCTGCTTGCTTTTGATGATTGTTTTTATCTGGCTTCACCTGTTGTATTACTTCCAAGAATATTTCTCCTTGTTGATTATTACTGGTATCTGATTTCATCTGCTGTGTTACTTCCGAGGGAGGCGTTGCTTGTTCTTGATGATTGTTTTTATCTGGTGTTAATTCTAACCGGAATATCGCATCATCATATTGTGCTTTTGATAATTCTGTCACCATCTTACAGTTATAATTTGCTAATAATGATTTTACTGATACTCCTGTCCGTTCTAATTCTTTCTTTAAAGTTTCTAATTTTTCATCATCCATATAAAAAACTTTAAAATCGGCGTCTTTCGTATCATCAATACAGAATAAGCCATTCAGAGCATACTTTCTTGCATAACTGGATGCACTTCCTGTCACTTGACAAACATCCATTCCTTTTTTCATTTGCTCTTCTCTTGCATATGCAGTATTAGAAACACTTTCTTTTTTCTCGTAATCTATAAAAGTCACAGTTGCTTTTATATAATGCCAGTCCCCTTGCATTACAAGCTCGTCTGTTATGATTAAAGTCGCTTTTACTTCTGCTAGTAAAGGTTTTAATGCACTCAATATATCTTCACAGCTTCTAAAGTTAAAGTTACCAGACTCATTTCTTTGCCCTTTTGGAACATTTAATTGTCTTTGTACTTCTAATAATTTCTTATATACACCCATTGTTTTTTCTCCTTTTACTTGTTATTTTTCTTGTTCTGTGGTACGATCGGATTGTACCTCTGCTATGGATAAAGGAAATAATTCCTCTATCGTAGTATGAAGAATATAAGCCAATTTTTGAGCAACGATAATATTGGGAAGGCGTTGTCCTGCTTCTATATATTGGTATCCTCGCTCTGATAATTGGACTTTCTTCGCTATTTGCTTTTGTGTAAAGCCTTGTTTTTCGCGTATATTTTTTAAATTATTTTTCATATCACCTGCCACCTTTTTAGTGACATGCACAATTATGCTTGTCCTATCTATATCATATCATGCACATTTGTGCATGTCAAGTACTTTAGGAGTAAATTATGGTAAATTTTTGTGAACGTCTAAACGAATTAAAATTAACAAAGAATCTTTTGCAAAAAGATATTGCCAAAGATGTTAACCTTTCTCTTCGTGCGTATCAATACTATGAACGTGGAGAACGTCAACCAAACTTATCCACATTAATTGCACTTGCTGATTACTTTGATGTTTCTCTTGATTATCTTGTAGGTCGCTCTGATGATCCTACTCGGCATTAACAGAAAAGCACTCGCCAGAGTGCTTTTTTTCTCGATGCTGACACAAAGAAAATGTATACTGTGAAAATGCAAGATTTCCGATATATTCTTTTATCAATAATATCAAATACCAATCTTCCATTATCACGCCTCTTTTTTCTTGACTGTATAAATAAGATTGTTTCTTTTTTGCACAAGTAAATGCTTCTTGATATAATTCTTCTGGTATCTTACAACGTAATTGTTTCTCTACTTTCTCTTGTATTATTTCTGACTTTGAAAGAGCAGTTGGCACTAGAACAATATCATGTCCTAATTTTTTCATTTGCTCTTTCAGATTTTTACAGCTTTCTTCCCATTCTTTTAATAATGCTCTTTTTTCTTCCGCTGACATAATACTATGCTCATCTCCTTACTCTTCTTTTTCCTCTTTTCGCTTTCTTTCTTCTTCTAATATTTCTTCTGCTCTCTGCAAGGCAAGCTCTGTTCCCAGTATTCTTAGAATATCTTCTGTTGTAATATGGTTATCATGAGTAATTCTTTCTACAACTACATCTACTCTTGTTTCTATATCTAACAACTGTTCATATCTATGTTGTGTAATCGTTACGGTCATATTTGTTTGCTTTGAATTTTCGATCTCTATCACGAATTAACCCTCCATCTCTTCCGCAATATTTATCCTCATAACAGATACTTCATAGGCAATACGCTCTTCTTTCTTTGCTTCCTCTGTTTCTTTCTTATATTCTCTGCTCTGCACTCTCCCTAAGAGAGCAATCTTTTCTCCCACTTCAAAGTTCCCTGCATGTCTGGCATTTCTGCCCCATGTGATGCAGGGAATATAATCAGATTTTCCATAAGGACGATTTACTGCTACTAATAAATCTGTGATTTCCCTTCCTAATGGAGTCTTTCGATAAACAGGAGGTTTACAAATATAGCCTTCCAGATAGATTTCATTTTTTTCTCTTTTTTCTGTGATCTCAAATTCTTTAGCAAATATGGATAGTAAAAGACGTGATTTTCCATTTTCGTGCTTGTTGTAAGACCGAAGCTGTCCCACTATGTTTACTGTTTTCCCGAACCATTCTTCTGTTAGATCAATTAATCTTTCTGATACCATGATAGGTACAAGATCTGCTTGACCGCTGAAACGATTAACCGACACGTTTAATAGATAGAACCCCTCTCCAAATACTTCATGATTGAATGTAAATTCGGAAATAACTTTTCCAACGATTGTTACTTGATTGTTTTCTTTTAATGACATCATATTTTTCCTTTCTTTTGTTTTTTGTACGGCACTTTACAGAGGATTTTCACCTCTTGCAGTTGACAAAGCTGCTGCCGGATAGATAAAATTGTCAAGGTCCTTTGGCTTACCTCATCGGTGGGAAGGTCGCCATCCTCTCCCAGACGCCTTTAAGCGTTTCGGCTAACATCATATTTCCTCTTTTGGGGCGATTTCTCACCCCTTTTGTTCTACTTCAACTACAAAATTTATTTGCTTTTTTATTAGTTACAATTTTGTTTCATGATACAGACTTTTTTAGGATTTTAGGCAATAATTATCTTTTGCTAATTGCAGGATTAAACATTGACTTATCTGTATTGCTAACTCATACTTTTCAACAAAGTATAAGCTTTTCGCCGCTTCGTATAATTGGATATAAACGGAGCTGTCTGGTGTAATAGTTTCTTCACTTAAAATTTCTTTTAATTCATTGATTCTATCCTCTGCCATTTCTTGTACTTGTGCTCTCTCCATCTTTTTCACCTCCTTTCAAAGAAATTTTTGTTTCATAGTTTCTAGTTAATCAATAGGTCTATAATAATTCTCAAATATCTTTGGTAATCGTGGAACTTGCGGACTTCTGATAGATACTTCACAATGTATAATTTCTATCTCCATTACAGGAGCTTCTCCACCTTTATGTGTAAATTTGATGGAAGAAATGATTTCCGATAGATCTATCCCATCTATTATAATTTTTGTTTGATTAATATCGTTGGATTCTATTATGGCATGATGTTTTTGATCCATCTCTCTCACCTCATTTCCTTACTGTCAAATGTTCTTTTCTTAGAAAGGAATTATTTTTTTCCAGAAACAATCTCTTTTATATTTTTATTCCTTCTATGTATTTTTCTGAAAAGAGTTTCTAGTCTTATCAACATATCTGTTACTTTTTCTTTTAAGCTACTCTTTAATACTTTTATTGGCAGTGGGATTAGAAAATTTTTCCCCTTCTGTTTTTCAAAAAGTTGAAAATATGTTTTAAAAAAACCTTTTTCTATAAACAGAACATATTCTATTCCATTGATATAGAACTTTATTTTTGTTTCCATTTTTTCTCACCTTACTTTCTATTATTTTAGATTGCTTTTTTAGAGTTATTTTCTTATGATTTATATTGTATTGGCAGCAGGTGTGTTAATTATTCCTTTCACGCTATCACTAATTTTAATTGCTTATTACAATTTTCTATTTGTTCTTTTAAGCTTAAGGGTAATTCATAATTCTCTATTATTTTGATCACTATTTCACACTGACTTCTCTTAATTGCTTTATAACTATCAACTCCAAATTGCCTCTTTAATTCTCCATAAATATCTCTGTACACTTTGCTTCTTATGCTTTTATCCTTATACGCATTACTTTCTTTTCCTCCTAGACAACTTACCCCCTTTTTCCTTACTGCACTGGTAATTCGGCTCTCTTCTACTCCTAAAATTGGTAAATCCTCTTTAAATTTTTGCAAATCTTCCTTTACATCTTCTATTTTCTCGTTTACTTCTAATACTGCTTCTTGTATGATTTCAATGGCGGATTTCTGCTTTACTTTTGTAAAATAATTTTTTACTAAGCTTCTCTGCACTTCCCATGCTAAATCATCTGTAAAGGATTTTACTAACATTAAATAACCCGATTCTGTTATGAGCGTTACTGGTAAACTAGGATTTCCTCTTTTTAAATCGTTTTGGACGAATTTCGTACTGAACTCTGAATAGGAAATTAAAAAGAAATCTTCCTTCTCAATAAACTTTTCCTTGTTTGAATTAAAATTTCTTTTTGCTGTTCCCTCTGCTCTTTCATGCACAAAATCAATATCTTTAAATGTCACAACTCTTTGTCCTTTATATTCTTTAACTGCTATTTTTTGCTTTCCTATTTTAACTTCTTCCACTTCTTTTCATCTACTTTCTTTTTTTTAAAATTACTTTTTCCCCCTGCTCTTTACCCTCTTTTTTTATTACCTTAACAGTAATTTCCATATTGTCATAACGTGCTGATAAAATTTTTGCTATGGTTTCATAAAATCTCTGAACATCAAATGTTCCTCTTACTTCTATACCTTTTGCCTGTAATCTCTCTGTAAGATTATCCATCCTTCCCACCCTCTTTCTTATCTTGACATTCGGTAGACTTCTTCTTTCACAGATATATTTAGATGATACTTTTCTTTCACTCCCATCAACTCCACTACACTGTCTAATAATTCCTGTCTATCTGCTAACATTTCTGGGGTCATCTCATTTTTCTTTATCATCTTCTCAAATCCATATTTATTAGACACTGCCTTGTCTGCTATTACATTTGCTTTAATGTAATTTACTTTATCAGGATTTCTTAAACTCTTTTTCAGTCTTGACATGGTTTCTTTCTGGTGTTCTTTGTCTAACATTCGGAATATCTGGAAGCCTTCTAAGCCGCTGGATTGCCGAAGAACCTTCAACACGTTATAAACCCAATCTTGAAAATCTTCTGCTTCCTTTTTCTTTGAACCAAAAATTACTTTATATATTCCATCTTCTGATATAATAGATAGGTCTTGTTTTCCTCCAAGGGTACTCATTGAATGAGTACCCTTCTGTTGAGGCTTTAGTTTTCTTAACATGCTATCAACTTTAGAATATTCCAAAGCAGTTGCTATATCTTTGGCTATTGCCCACCATCCCTCATCTTTCTCTACAAATCGGATTTCATAACCATTCCAAATTTCTGTTTTCATAAGTTCTCCTTGCTATCCTGCTAATTATGCCGTTTTCTTATGTTTATCATCTGGTATTAATTCTTTGAATAAATAATAAACATCTCTTTCTGGAAAAAATTTTCTTGCAATGCGTAATGCTTCATCTAAGTTGATTGGTCTTTTCATAGAAAGTTTATATCCAAGTGTATCTCTCGTTATGCCCAAATATTCTGCTATTTCTGATATAGAAAGTTGTTTTCTTGCCATTTCAGCTCTCAAATTTTCAAAAGCTATGTTATTTTTCGCCATTCTAAACACCTCCTTTTTAACGCAATGCGTTATTTATACTTATAAGATTATCATGCAATACGTTATTTGTCAATCTATTTTATTGACTTTTTTTGTGCAATGCGTTAATATTATCTTATAAAATCAAAAGGAGGATATAAAATTGTACTTTTATGAAATTTTGCAAACAATAATGCAGGAAAAAAACTTAAAGATTCCTGATGTTGCCCGATTATCTGATTTACCAGATTCTACTATTAGAAGCATAATTTCACGCAAAAATAAAACTGTTGCTTTAGAAGTTGCTTTTAAATTATCAAAAGGACTAAATGTATCTCTCGAAGAACTAAACGGGGAATATCCAAATTCTTCTGCTATTTTACTAAATACAGAAGATGAATTTAAAAAAGCTGCTGCTTCGCTCTCTGATGATGATTTTGTCAGAAATCTTATTATTGAATATTGGAAACTCGATGATGATAGTAAAAAATTATTTCGTAGTTTTATTCGCAAGTTAGCAAGTGGTATAAAAGAAGAATCTATGACTTTGGAAAAAACACCTGATATTTATAAAACATCATCAAAAGAAAAAATAACAGAAAAATCAGAAGTTTTACAAAAAAATTCTTCTATTCCTGCTACTGTTGAGAAAGAAAAGACAGTTAAAGAACTAGAGGAAGAATATAAAAAAATACACTTAAAAACTGCATCGAAAAAGGAATCTACTGTTTTGAATATTACAGACGGAAAAGAAAGCAAAGATAAAAAATTTCATATAGAAACCGAACAAGTGAATTGAAACTTATATGAAAGAAAGATTAGAAAGTGCAAGCAAAGAAAAAGAAAGCGAGGATAGAAACAATGAGTGAAAGAGAAAAAGCCATACAGTTATTAAATATTATTGATGATGAGAAAATGAGCTATGTCGTTGGAATATTAGAAAATTTGATATATCTTTCAGATATTCCAAATGCGGAAACAATCGCTGCTATAAAAGAAGCAGATGAAATGCTTAATAATAAAACAGGACAACGCTTTGAAGGTTCTACAGAAGATTTTTTCCATATGCTTTTGGAGGATGAAACATGTTAAAATTATCATCTACAACAAGGTTTAATAGAGATTTAAAACTTTGCAAAAAAAGAAATTATAATTTGCAATTATTATATAATGTTGTAAATATTTTGCGAGTTCCAGAAACATTACCTCCAAAAAATAAGGATCATGAATTAAAAGGCAATTATCTAGGAAGTAGAGAGTGCCATATCATGCCAGATTGGTTATTGATTTACAGAATAAAAGATGACGAATTAATTCTTGACAGAACTGGTACACATTCTGATTTATTTGGAAAATAAACTTAAAATAAAACACTAATAGCGGTAGCTCCAAAAAACACTGCTACCGCTACACAAAAGAAAGGTAAGGGATGAACATGAAAAATAAAGAAAAAAAACTATCCTCACCTATTCGTGTTGCTCTCTATATACGAGTATCTAAAGAAGAACAAAAAATAAAAGGTCTATCTTTAGAAGCACAGCAGGAACGATTAGAAGAATATGCTCGCCAGCAAGGCTGGGTTATTGTTGGGATTTATATAGATGCAGCTAAAACCGCTCGAAAAAATATTCATAAAAGAATAGAATTTCAGAAAATGATGGAAGTGGTGAAGCATGATGAAGTAGATATTTTGCTATTCTGCCGCCTTGATAGGTGGTTTCGCTCCGTTGCAGACTATTACAAGATTATGGAAGTGCTACAAGCACACAACTGTAACTGGAAAACAATAGATGAAGATTATGACACAACGAGCGCAAGTGGTCGATTATATATTAATGTAAAATTGTCAATCGCACAAAACGAAGCTGACATGTGCGGAGAAAGAATAGGAGTTATTTTTGATAGTAAAATTATGCACGGAACTGTTATTTCTGGTCATTGTCCATTTGGTTTCCAAGTAAATAAAGAAAAGCGATTAGAAATATCTCAAAAAGAAGCCCAAATTGTCGTTGACGCTTTCAACTGCTTTGAAAATACAGTCAGCCAGAGAAGAACAGTAAAACATATTCGAGAAACTTATGGCGTGAATTGGTGTCAGACTACCTTTAAACGTATGCTTTCCGAAAAATTATATATAGGTATATATGATCGTGGTAACAGAATAAGCGAAAACTTTTGCCCAGCAATTATTAGTAAAGAACAATTTGACAGAGTACAAATGCTTTTAAAAAGAAATGCTCGTTCTGTACCTTCAGGCAGAATATATATTTTTACTTCTATTTTAAAATGTAATGAATGTCATCATAATATGGTAGGTCATATTGCAAGTAAATCAAAACATTTTTATTATTACCGCTGTAATCAGCACTTTCAAAGAGGATGCTGTGACCATAAGATAGAGGCTAGGGAAGATAGGATTGAACAATGGCTTTTTGATAATTTGGAATCAGAATTAAACCGAGTTAAACTTGAATGGGAAACAAAAGTTGCAGAAAAGAAAAAAGCTAATTTACAAATAGATAAGGCTGTTCTCAAGCGGAAACTATCACGATTAAAGGAATTATATGTAAACGAACTTATAGAAATGGAAGAATATAAAAGGGACTATGAAATATATTCTACTGCCTTACAACAAATACCAGAACCAATAGAAGAACCTTGTCCAGACTTTTCAGCAATAGAACGTCTGATACAACCTGATTATAAAAAAATTTATGAATCATTAACTCGTGAAGAAAAACGTACATTATGGCGCTTTGTTATATCAGAAATACGGATAGACAGCGAAAATAATATCACGAGTGTTTCTTTTGGGTAATGTTATACTAATCAAACATAACCCGTTGCAAAAGTAGATTATTCATCTGCTTTTACAACGCCCCATATAAAATATCGCCAAATAATATCTTATAAATCTGCACAAAAAGATTTTATTATTTATTTTACATTTTTAAAGTTTATAAAATCTGTTTATACTTCATCAAATATATACATTTTTTGAAGAAGCTCATTACACTTTTGTAAAATCAGTTTCAACAAATGATTCTTCCAATACTCGTTGTCTGAAAATTTCTGATTAAATAATCTTAAATTTCTTTTAAAAGCATCATCATAGTAGTAATTTAAATAAATATGTTGTAATTCTGCTTGTAAACAATCATAGGAAAGCTGTTTCGCTACTTCACTTAAAATAGAATCCCAACGCACAGAAAGCGAATACCTGAATATACTTGTAAAATTATCCTTCATTTCTTCTAATTCTGCCTCATCCATTCCAGTTATATCCAAATAGTCATAGGATATTTTAATACTACGTAACATATCCTCCTTTGGGATCACTTTTCTAATCCAACTTTCTATCATATTTTTCATATACAACTTAAATGAGCCATACACTCTCGCCCGTGTTTCATGTCCTTCTCCTCGGCTTAACTTATAATAGAAACTATGTACCGAGTTCCAATGATAAACAATATCATCGTTATCATATTGCATATATTGATTCTTCTGTTGCATATTACAGGTAACTAAAGCATTACTTATAGTTGCATTCAGTGCTATTGCAGTTCTAATACAGAGCGGTGTATGTTTCAAATCTTTACTATATAGCCACATTCTATTACCATTGACTGCGTATTTTTTATCAATTTCTTTCATTATATCAAACAAAATATGAAATATCTTAGATGAATCTAACTCTCCATTTGTAAACACTTTTCGCATATCTTTAGACATATCTGGTGCAGTACAAAGAAACTGGATTGGCAATCCCCCACAAATAGTGTATTCATCTATTCTCTTATCTTTATTGCATTCAAGCTGCCCTTCCCTAAATTTTTCAAATGCATCCTTTAAATATCTCGGATAATTCTCTTCATCTATCTCATTTTTTCCTGTATCTTTACGCCATTGATTCATCATTTTATTTCGTAATATCTCATCAGCTTTTGTTCTACAAATCATAAAAATTTTGTTTTCATACTTCTTTTTCTTAGACATCAATAGTGATATACATTCATCATATGTAGTTGGCAATTCATTGGTTGCACATAAAAACAAATATGCATCTGTAGGACGCTGAAATACTTTATCCATTTCATTACTAATATCATCTCTTTCGGTTGATACCTGTGTTACACCCATTGTATCAATGATATTTATCTTTAATTTGCGTCCGCAATTACCTATTCCATTCCGTTTCATATATTTGTCATACGCTTCGATAAACTTCCTTGAAGGAGCTGTTACATAATTTATTTCATCAAACACTAACGAATATGCACTTTTTTCATCATAGATTTCCTTAACTATCTTTCCAATAATACTACTGTCTGTTTCTGAAATTTTTCCACAAACAATATATGCCCCTACACTACCATTTACATCTTTAACTACATGATTCCAATCATTAGCAAAATTGCTTAAAAGAGAATCAACAACATCCTCATACCACTTAAATAGCGATTCTCTTATTTTCTTCTCACTATGAAATCTTTTATCTATAATTTCCTCATATACCTCAAACTTTTTAAGTTCCTTATTTATTTTTCTTCTATTCTTATATTCTGCATCCGCTTCATCACTAAGTAATTTTGGGGTATCTATTATATATCTAATGATTTCCTCCATCAGATTCACAAACTGATTATGAATAGCTTCATCTGCATTAACATATTCATAGCAATGATAGCTACGATTTGTTGGATTTAGAATATTCTTTACTACCTTTTCATCTATATGGCATTCATCCAACTCATCTCTCATAGCATACAGGAAACGCTTCAACTCCTTTTTTATTTCTAATAAAAAAGTTAGAAACATGGTTTCCCTATCTTTATACGGAATACAACGGATAATTACATCCTCACTATTCATCCTACTGTTGAGCATCAACACTAAGCGAACTAATGTAGTTTGTGCCACATCCCCTACATTGTATCCCAACAACATATTACTTGCCGCTTCTAATAATTCTGTCATAATAGTCGATTTGGTACTTTTTGTCGGTCCGAACATTTCTACTGTTGAAGCACTCTCCTGCTTTAAAAAAAAGGAACAAACCTCATCAACATTTTTTTGAAAATTTTCAATCAAGTAACTCATTCTTTTCTCCTTAATCGTTTCTTTCGCACAAAAAAAGGGGTAGCCAAAGCAGACTACACCTATATCATCATAAATAATATGTTAGCCTGTACGAGAAGACTTAAATTATAAGTGCTATTTGTGTTTTCTAAGTTCACAAGCACTATTAACTATGTTTACCAAAAATATTATATTACAAATTATTAGAATGTCAATGATTTTTCTGATAAATTTTTTTAAAATCTTTTCAATTTATTTCAAACTACAAATGAAATTTATTCATTTCAAGCACTTTTCATAGTTTATTTAATACTCTATTATGCTTATTCAATAATGTAGATTTTGCAGTATCCGTCCTTCTTGCAAACTCTCTAATTGACATAACTCTCCTGTACAAACCCCTTATCAGTTCAATTTCATCATCAGAAAGTAAGATAAGTGTTTTAGAGAGAGTTTATCCAAAAATATTCTTTGGATTACTTCCATTGATACATCCATTGAAATATCCTCTGTTCTTAGGATGAAAAAACGCCAAAGAGTACGCAATCAATCCATGATATAATATAATTAATCATGATCAATAATTTAAAATATCATAAAAATTATACCAAATTTGGGCATTACTCAATCATCTAATTTAATATTTTTACGACATCCCCTCACAACTATTTTCTTATATCCTCCATAGAAAAACTAATTTTATTTTTATCTTCAAATTCAAAATTTAAAGTTGCACCTACAAAATCTGCAATCTTTATTAAATCCTCTGCGGAAAAACTACCACGATTAAATTTATTACTTAATGATTGATTAGTCATTCCAAGATAAGCAGCTAAATCCATATTCTTTTTTCCTTTAACTGCCATAACTGCTTTTATTTTGTCTGTTATATTCATAATGCTTCCCCTTTCTCGTTTAATCTTACTTTATTATAACATACTTAAATTATTTTTTAAACTATTTTTATTATTTTTTACACGTTATATAAAATATATTTTATTTTTTGATTTTTTCTAAAAGACTTTTGCTTTGTTTTTTTATCTTTAATACCACTAAAATATGCAAAGAATATATACACAATATACAGATTGCACAAATATAGTGGACATATTTTATACAAACTTTATATAGCGGACATATCAAAAATATGATATGATTTATCAGGAAGGAGGATACAAAAAATGGCATACACAGAAGCGCAAAAAAAAGCAAGCATAAAATATATGTCTGAAAAAACAGATGATATACGGCTAAGAGTGCCAAAGGGGTTAAAAGAAAAATATCGGATGGAAGCAGAAAAGCGTGGTACAAGTATGACGCAATTTATTATATCTGCTATTGATGAAAAAATAAAAAGGGAGGATGCAAGTAATGAGTGAAAGAGAAAAGGCAATACAGCTATTAAACGCTGTACCAGATTATAAAATGGGCTATGTTATCGCATATTTACAAGGGGCAGCAGCCGGGGAAGATGAACCGAACTCCGAAACGATAGCAGCAATGCAAGAATTAGAAAACGGTGGCGGTGAGTGTTTTGATACCCTCGGCGAATTGTGGCAAAGTCTGGAGGAATAGATATGTTAAAAGTTAAGGATTCTGGGCAATTCAAGAAGGACTATAAGAAATGCGTCAAGCGTGGACTTGACATGAATTTATTAAAATCCGTTGTCACAACTCTGGCAATTCCAGCAGCGTTGTCGGAAAAGAACCTAGACCACAATTTAAAAGGAAATTATAAAAACTATAGAGAGTGTCATATTTCCCCAGACTGGTTACTAATTTACCGCTACAACGAGGAATATTTAGAACTTTTCAGAACAGGAACACATTCTGATTTATTTAAAGAATAAAATAATGCTGGGGTTTTTGTTCCCCAGCTATTCTTTTATGCTCTAAGTCTTTCTTGTTTCTGTATCGTTTCCTTTGTCTGTGACAACTTTAATTTTTTATTTTTGGTTTTTGCTGTTTTTGGAACAATTTTAATATCCCTACCATTATCTTGACAACAACCAAAATAATAAAAATCTACATGAAAATAATCTATCATGCCGTCACAATCACTGAAATTATAAGATTTTACAAATTGATCTATATCTTCAATCACATCTTTTGTGGTCTTGTTTAGACATTTATAATAACTACCTCGCTCCTTCCATATATTTTCAAATATGGTTTTTAAATCGTTATCATCATAGCTATTCAATGGAAATAAATGATTGTATCTCATGCGACGAATAAGCTCCTGCTTTTCTTTTTGTGTAAGATCTTTAAAATCTTTATAAATCTCAATCGGACTTTCTTTTATATCGACATGCAATTCTTGACACATAGAAGCATAAGAAGTACGAACACTAAATTTATAGGTTGGATATTTTTCTTTTATATATGTTCTAACAATCTGTGCTACTTCTTTCAAACTACGATTCCAGTCGTGATTATTTCCCTTCCAGCCAAATTCGGTATAAAATTGGCAGCGGCTGTTTTCGGCTGTTTCTGTTGTTTGATTTTCTGGTTCTGTTATATTATGGTGTTCTTTCCAGATAGGGAACAGTGCATCATACTCGCAGTTGATTTCTTTCATAATTTCAGCATCACCGCCTGCATCTGGATGGTTCTTTCTTGCAAGTAACTTGAATTGATTTTTTAAATCCTCAAAACTCTTTATATTTTTAAAATACTTTGACATAATAAATAATTCCTCCTTATTTATGGTTATATCTCTATCATTTCTATATTAAGTATTATTCCTTGTTATGATTACATTATACTCTAAAATTAGAATAATGTCAATGCCTTTTTATTCAAAAATTAGAATATTTTTAGATTGACTTTTTATATATTGAATGGTATTCTATCTATATAAAATATGGAAGGAGCGAAACAAATTGATTAAATATAAGATAGATGTATTTGAAGAATTAAAAAAACATGGTTATAACCAAACTAGAATACAAAAAGAAAGACTTTTGCCAGCACAGACAGCACAAAACATAAAGGCAGGAAAGAGCATAACACTTGAAACACTCAACAAAATATGTATCATGTGCAAACTGCAACCGGGCGATATTGTAGAAGTAATTCCAACAGATGAAGAAATTATAAAATATTATTAAAAAGCACTTAACAATTATCTAATATTAGAATATATTATGATTAATTCCAGAAATAAAAGGCTAACTCGAAAAATGAAAGTTGTAGAATTAAGAGAATTAGAAAACAAAAATTACTATATATCAAAGAATAGGCAGGAGGATAAATGAACTATAAAATATAAATCGTATTTTATCTTCTAACAAAGAAGAACGGTAGCATAAATAAGTCGCTACCGCTCTTCTTTGTTTTGCCTTATCAGTTCCTCTTTCTTTTCTTCCAGCCAGTTCTCGATTTCTCGAATAGCTTCTTCGCTCAAATTGAAAGACAATAGGAAAGGATCTATGGTTGTATTAAATAACAACCACTGTTTGAAATTTTTTCGTTGTCTTTTCTTTATCTGAAAATTCTTGCACATATCAGAAAATAAAGAGTTTTTACTGTTTTTATATTTACTATTATATAAAATTACGTCACTCCTCTCTATAAAATTAAAGAGTATGCCGAAAAAAAGTATACTCTTCACTCCTTTACAACTATATAACCACACTTAAGAAACCTGTTGCGAAAATACTGCATACAAGGTATAATAAAAGTGGGCAGTCGTAAAGAAATTTATTGCGGGGTAGGTTGGTGCTACCCTCCAACTTGTCAGTACGCCAATACTGGCAAGTGGCTGCCTATGTAATATAATCAATCTATAATAATTAAACTTATCATCATTTTTTTCTATTCTAACATTATTTCTTTCATTTTACAATCCTTTTTAAAAACTATAAGCAAAAAAGGCACTTGAAAATCGTGTGCCTTTTAGAATACTATTTGTTTCCTTTTCTGGAACAAGATAAACCTATATTAGTTTAAAAATGATAAGGTACTTGTATTTTATAATCATTAAAAGGTACTTGAGTTTCACATATCTTTTAATGATTATAAAAAGAAGTGATGTTTTCTTCACCACTCCTCTTTATATCTTTAATTATTTTTTACTTATTCTTTTCCCTTCTTCTAATTTTTACTTCCAAATGAAAAGAATATATCACTTCTCAATTTTTTATAGTTAAAACAACACCCTCTTCTAAATTAAACATTTTTCCTTATTCTATAAAAAATCTTGAATCATATTATATTAATCCTTTCTAATTTCTTCCTTTAGCAAATCAGATAATCTATTATAATCTTCTGTATCATTAAAAGGCAACAGGCTATATGTAGATATAGTATTTGCATATTTTAAATCTTCAATAGATGTAATAGTATTTTCAACAATTATTTGACCATCAACAATAGCAAATATGTTCCAACAATCTGCATTACCTTGATTTGTAGGAGCATTAAAAGAAGCTAATAATGTATTTCCCTCATAAATTTTAACACATGCATTAGAAGTTGAAATAGAACCCAAACCAGAGTATTTTTTAATATAGTAATAATAAGGATTAGAAGTATTAGAATATAATGTAATTGTTTCTGGACCATATCCATCTACATCATCTACATCCAAACTACATATTTCTATACTATCATCATAAACTAATTTATTTCCATAATAAGTATGAAAATACTCTCCATTGTCCAATATACCTACAACATGAGAATCCAAATCGCTTGGTTCACTTTCCCAAGTTAAGACAATACGTAAATTTCCGATATTCAATTCAGGTGTAAGAGAAATATTTTGATTTCTACAAGTGTCAGAATTTCCTGAAACAATATTTAGATACTCTGTAATATAACCATCCTTTGAAACTTCCATAGTATAATTTCCTGCCGTAAGAGCTGCTGTAAAATATTGACCTAGATTATCTGTAACCAATTCAATATCTAATCCCTTGACTGTCTGTATATAAGCACCTGTTTTATTTCCAGAACCACTACGAAATTTTATTGTTGCACCTTCTAAGGTTTCGCCCGTTAATGAATTAATAACTTTACCAGATGCAAAAACATTTTGCGTTGTATCTTCCCACATAGATGGTATCAAATAGATTGTTTCCATATAATAATTCATATTGAACCAAGACGATAAATCCACATTTTCCATTCTATAAAGTTTGTAACCATCTGCATATACTGCCATTTTATATACTGCCCGATTAACTTTTACATCATAATTTCCACTACCATTACTATAACCTATACCTCCCCCTAATCCTTCAGTAGCAACAGCAATTATTTTTGCATCAATGATTGGACTATCTGTCCTAGCATCTTTTACAACTCCAATGATATGATGTGCACTCGCCCATGCCTCTTCATCTTCATGCTTAATTCCTACATCTGCAAAAGCTGTTGCAATTACCTCTCGTTTTTTATCACTCATATTCATACTTTTTGCTGCTGCTAGAACAGCATAACGGCAATCTAAAAATGTACTGTTAGGTGTCAAATAATACATAGACTTATAAAATAAAGTTACTAATTCGTCAACATGATTTTCTTCTGGCCAATTTTGGTCAATTCGATATGCAACATTTGTAATTAGAGTTGAATTATTATGTACATTACCTTTATCACAATTATGGTCATTATGATTGCCTGGTTTATTACAGAAATTAGCTATTGCTTCATTCATATTACTTACTGTTGGTTTTGATGCATCTCTAAGACTTCCATAGTCCGAGAAATTTCCTATTAGATGTATATGTCCTTCTTCTATAAGATCTGCAATAATATCAGCATATGCCTCATTTATTGCTCCTACAAAGTTATCACTTATACCTTCCAAACCTATCCATACATTTCTGCAAACGGCATGAGTATATTCATGAGCAAGAACATCTAGAGCTTTTTCTAAACCGCCTTTATGATAAATACTAATCTTTGTTTCATCAGGATATTCCCAGATTTTAGCATTCATACAATCTTTGTGCTCTGAATCTTCACACCTTCTTATACTAATTTTAATTGGTTTATGATCATTATTTGAACCATCTCTCCCTAATACATTTGCATAATAATCATATATTTTAATCATGTTAGTATAAGCTGAAATTGCTTCACCATGCTTAGACCATGACTCAAAATTATTTTTACTTTCTATTATACTATTTCCTTCAGTATCTTGAAGTGCACTATCATATATAGTAATATTTCTAATATCATCTGAAAGATTGAAACCAATATCACTTTGTCCTACAGGAAATGAAACCGTTTTTCCATTCATATCCATGCCAGTTCCAGAAAAACTTGAATCTGTTATATTTCCTTCTAAAATAATTGTTCCATCTTCAGCAGATATAAGATATATGCTATTAATAGAACGAATTTCCCAAACTAAAATCGCTTTTTTTTCATTTTGTATATAAATATATAAACCATTAGAAACTAAATTAGTTTCATTTTTAAGATCTCTAATTATTTCTTTTGCAGTTTCTGCTGTTAAATAAGGATCAATTTTAATATTCAAGTCTGGGTAATAATGTCCATTCAGTGATTGTATCTTATTTAAATCATTAGTTGAAACAACTATTTGATGACCATAAACAGGAATATTATGATACGTTTGTTGTAACCGATAAAAATTTATTTTTCCTTCCAAATCTACCTGTTCAGAATATACCTCTTTAAATTCTTGATATACATTTTCAAATTTCATTATATGATGAATATCATTCAAAGCATCAATAACATCCTCTACATTTAAAATTGTTTTATTAGAAAAAAGACCATCAATGTAATTTGGAACATTATTATCATCACAAACTATATAGGGTAATTCATCATTATTTAATTCAATGAGATTTAAAATCTCTTCATCTAAAAAATCAAAGGTGGGGGTCGGTTCTTTAGGTTCAAAATCTAAATCTACATCAACATCTTCACCTAAATAAATATCCATATTTTTGTTGTTTTCCTCTGTTTCAGAAGGCTCTTTCGTTTCCTCTGTTTCGGAAGGCTCTTTCGTTTCCTCTGTTTCGGAAGGCTCTTTCGTTTCCTCTGTTTCAGAAGGCTCTTTCGTTTCCTCTGTTTCAGAAGGCTCTTTCGTTTCCTCTGTTTCGGAAGGCTCTTTCGT
>OFGK01000491.1_pt1 | contig 34628 bp, 35 predicted proteins | sample 1521771 | NCBI WGS metagenome assembly OFGK01 (sample SAMEA3504088, study PRJEB24116) | mouse gut metagenome | biome: mouse gut; feature: mouse-associated habitat; material: faeces | place: Denmark | collected 2011 | reverse complement strand
TCAGTTCGGAAACAATATCTAAATTCAAATAAGAATAATCGGTATGTATCCATGCATTAATAAATTTTTTATAGTTGCTCCTTTAGTCACTTATAAATTAAACAATTTTTTCTTAATGATATAATACGACAAAAATGGATTAAACCGTTTTCTTTTGCAATCAATAACTTCCATTGTATCTATCCTTGCATAGGTATGAACGCCTTTAACCCGTCCACCGATATTTTCAACATCACGGTAGCTTATTCTGAAAAACTCTTTTTCAGAATAAGCTTTGTCAGACTCTTCAATTTCATAAAACACCAAGCCAAGACCATAAACACCATCTGAGCAATCCTGTGCAGGACGAATTTTCTTTCCATTATACTCGAAAATTTTGCCTGCACCTCTAGTGTGCTGGCTTGCTTGGAAAAAATCATCAAATTTTTTCTTGGATTTTATATCATATCTTTCTAATCTTGTTGTTTTATCAAATTTGTTTTCAATAATTGAGGTCAGCAGACAGTTTTCATTTAAAAACACTGTATCAACAGCACCCTTTACCTCTAACAAAACCTCATACTTTTCCCATTTATCAGGAAACGCAACTGCCTTATATAGCTGAACACAACCATCGGCACTTGTTTCAGGCATCATAAATATGTTTCCGTCTTTTTCAAAAACATATGGATATGACATATGAAAGTTTTCCCTGATTACTGCCTTTGGCTTAGAAAACACGCCGTTACTATACTTGGAATAGCCGATTACACCATGCCCCGATTTATTATCAAACATTTCAAGAAACAGATAAATCTCATTATTATATTTGAATATCATCGGATCCGCATACCAATAGCGCATGCTTGCTTTTAAACATTTATAATGATTAAACTTGCCTGATTTCAATACTGGATTATCTGACCCTTCTTTGTATGCAATATCCCAGTATTCTTCAATAAAAAACTCCTTGACAGGGCGCATGTTAAACTCCTTCCATTCTCTGTTTTTTTAGTAAAACAATTATTTTTGTACAAAAAATTCTATGAATAAATCTTAAAAGCCTTCTTTTCAATAGAAAACTTTCGCTCCAGCTTGCATCATACCAATAAACTGAATATGTATTTTCGGTTTTATTCAGTCGTCCCGTTATACTATTATAAGTATCAAAATACAAACCGCCATTTTCATAAACGACCATCAGCCTTGCCACGTCACTGGCAAAGGCATATTTTTTAGCCTCAATCGCCTGCTCAACAAAAGGCATACAGTGAATATTAAAATTACTTTCATTCCATTCAATTATTTCATAATCAGGACAAAACCTTTTCCAGCTATTTATACATTTCTGAACACTGTCAGGCTTTGGATTGCCGCCAAACCAGCAATAATGAATTTTTTTAGGTATCATAATTTAATCCTCTATCAACTCATATAATTTATCTATTTCACTTTCATTTGAATAATTGGTATTTTTCATATTTTCAACAAGCTTATTAAGAAGTTCCTTGTCTGTCATAATCTCTGCAAGCGCATTTGCACAGCCCTGATTATCAAGCGGAACAATTATTCCGTCAAATCCGTTTTTAATCTGACTGCGGGCTGTCGGATAATCGGTTATCACAACCGGCTTATTTAAAAGCAACGCCTCACATACGGTAACTGCTTTGCCCTCATATCGTGACGGCTGAACGTAAATATCGCAAGCCTTTATATATGGATAAGGGTTTTCCTTTTTGCCAAGAATTATGACAGTATCCTCCATATTAAACTCGGCAATTTTGGAACGAATAAGCTGCTCGTCACCGCCATATCCGATAATATACCATTTAAAATCAATACCCTTTGATTTGATAATGCCGGCAATCTCAGGAATATTGTCAAAATTTTTGGCTTCACAAAATCTGCCGATTGACAGCAGCTTAATATCAGGAGCGGATATTTCATCGTTAACCTCAAGCATATCTGCCTGTGACTCGATAAATGCTTTAGACGATATATTTTCTATTAATACAATTTTGTTATCTAAAGACGGAAATTTTGTTAAAAAGGCTTTTGTTACATCTTTTGAAATTGAAATGATATGATCATATGCAGACCACATTTTCAGTTCGGAAACAATATCTAAATTCAAATAAGAATAATCGGTATGTATCCATGCTATTTTCTTTTTTGCATTAACCTTTTCCGTAACAAAATAATGAGGAGTCAAAAAGCTGATTGCCAGATCATACTCCTTATTGGAAATTATCGGCATATACTTTTTGGTATATTTATGACTGTATTCCAACATTGCTTCACTATTGCAATATGACATTTTTTTATTGAATTTTTCAGCATTTAGCTTTCCTTTAAGTCTTCCCAAAGCAATATCAAAATCACCGTTTTTTACAACATTCATTATGGGAATTGCCAATGATGAATACTTATTGTCAGACGGCAGAAGATTAACTCGTTTTGGAATAAGCTCCATAAGCTCCCCGTTGTGACGCATTAAAAACAAATCCACATCATATTCAGAATAATCAATACAATTGAGCAAAGCCAGCAAAGCTCTTTCTGCTCCGCCGATTTCCATTGCATGGGAAAAAACGAAAATTTTCTTTTTCATAGATTTCACCTAAAATCAACAGTTATAGTATTAATGATATGCACTTATATTTAATATATCGCTCATATAAGTACTGGATGACAGCTTCATAAAAATGTAATAATAAACTGAATATAAACCAAAGCATAATATTCTTATTACATCTTTCCAGCGTGAATTTGAGGGGAAATATTTAAGCGCCCAGCATAACAGTATAATGGAAAATGGCTGCGAATATATAATAAATCTGAAGAAAATCCAATACTTAATTGAAAATGCGGTAAATATAACCTGAAGAAGTGCCATATTAAAAACAACATTGACATGCTTTTCATTAGCCTTGATATCATCCTTTGCTACCAAAGCCAGTACAACAGGTACTAATTCAATTACAAGTCTTAAAGGATTAGTACCGTCATTACTTGAGGATATACCCGAACTATATGAATCACCATACTTTGAGTCACCCAATAACTCATTAATAAACTCACCGGTAATCGGATACAAAATAAATAATAAAGCACCGCCAACCAAAAACCAAACTGAGTATTTGGAAAATGCCGGTATTTTACAAAGGAAGTAAATTAAAAGGAACATATAAGCAGAATTATGAAATTGTGCTGCAACCAAAACGATTAATGCATATTTTAAAAATTTCTTTTGCTCAATCAAAGGAAAAGCTGCAAAAAGCAATGCGGCTGCAAAGCTCTGACGGATTGCACCCATTTGTGTCCAATAAAACTGTGTGGCAATAAAAAGAAATACTGCCAAATCAAAATCCTTTGAATATTTATCAAGCATTGATACTGTAATGGTTACGGTAACTGCTGAATAAAACATCAAAAATACCCAAGAATCTTTTGATATATATGCCTTGATGAATCTGTTTATAAAGGTAAATGCCCAGTCGCCCTGAAATAATTGAAGCTGATTTTTAACATAATCACTAAAATCAGAGGTCATTCTGCCATACTCAAATATATAAGCACCTGTATCATTCCATGAGCTTCTGAGTCCTGCAAGCAACACCAATATAAGCATTACAATAAAAACAAAGAAAAAGTTCGCACGATCTTCATTCTTCAATGAACCATCTGAGTTAAAACGCAATGCTTGTTTTCTTGCAAAAATCTTACCTAAAAACGCAATAAAAGGTACAACATATAGAATAGCTAAATAAAAAGTCATAATTAGTTCCTTTTGTCCTGTTTATCGTGATAATCTCTCATTAAGCTTGCAGGCATAATTGCACCTGCATAGGGTCTTAGTACGTTAATATACTTTCTTAAAGGAAAATTCATCATTTTATAACAATGAATCAGGCATATCGAAATCGTAAATGCATTTTTCAGATTTCTTCTTCTGCCGTAAGTATTTGTATTTTCTCGTACTCTGTAAAGAGGTTCATCCAAATTATAAGTTAACATATCCTTATTTGATGAGAGTGAATACCAAAGATACTGATCCTCACTTCTCTGTGCATACCATTTTTCACAATAACCGCCAAGTCTGTCATACATTTCCTTGCGGCACATAATTGTCCCGTGAAAGCATTGTCTTTTTTTATTTGTATCAAAACAATTTTCACATTTTCTGATACCATACTCATTTCCGTCATCATCAAACGGAATCATCGCTGTTCCGACAACAATGTATTGTGGATTATTGTTCAGAAAATCAACTTGTCTTTCAAATCTGTTTTCAGCAGAAATATCATCACCATCCATTCGGGCAACATATTCCCCTGTAACATATTTCAAACAATGATTAAGGGTAGCAGGCAGCTTTTTATTTGATTCATTTCTGATAAGAATAATTTTGTCTGCATACTTATCTGCATATTTCTTTGCAACAGCATATGTATTATCTGAAGAACCATCATCGCACATTATAAGTTCCCAATTTGTATATGTCTGATTTAAAATTGATTCAATTGCTTCTTCCAACGTAGATGCACAATTATAAATTGCCATTATTATTGAAACTTTTTTACTTGTGTCCATAATACCGGCTATCCCCTTCCTATCAATTTTTTGATTACTGAAAGTAAAATAAATACACCTGTTGCAAAATTCATTTTTGCAAACAAAAAAAACACCTTCCAATGAAGCGGAAAATACTGCAGCGTAAATTTTTTATATGCTGCTCTGAATTTTTTCGATGCAATAATTGCCTTTATATTTTTTATTTTTTTAGAAAAACAAACCTTGTTATCCAGCTCGTTTAAACCAAGACCGATTATGCTCATTGATATACGATTATGCAATGCCTGTTCAAACTCAGCACCTAAGTCGTTATCAGAAATACACAATTCCATCAAATCATATAGATGCTGCCACTGAACAAACAGTTTTTCCTTATATGTTGAAGTAAGTGAAGTATTATTATCTTTTCTGTAATGATTCAAACAGTCGGCAATATAATACGCCGATTTTACGTTTTTCAATGCATAGCAATTAAATAATGCGTCTTCTGTACCGATTTCTTTTGTATCAACAAACTTAATGTCCTTAATCAGCTCCAAACGGTACAGCTTTCCCCATGCCGTTACCAATGAATCAGCATTTTCAGGTTCAGACAGCTCACTTTCGGTTAAACCAAAAATTCTTCTGTGAAGTTTTTTACAGCCAATACTGTCAAATGTTAAATCACATTCACCCAAAATCATTTTTTTCTTCTGTGTATTTGCAAATTCTCTGATGTAAGACCATATGATTAAATCATAATTATCTTTATTAATTTTATCAGCTGCTTTCTCACAGGTTGTATGCTCAATCCAATCATCAGAATCAACAAACATAATATAATCACCATGAGCTGCAGCAACACCTGTATTTCTGGCACCTGAAAGCCCTTGATTGCTCTGTTCGATGATTACTATTCTGCTGTCATTCTGCGCATATTGCTTACATATACCCAAGCTATTATCAGGACTTCCGTCAATAACACAGATTATTTCTAAATTATTGTATGTTTGTGCAACAATTGAATCAAGACATTGAGGAAGATACTTTTCTGTATTATAACAAGGAATAATAATAGAAATTAATGGATTAATCATTGAAATAATCTCCAAAATCAATATAAGTCGTATCGTGAACCTGACATTTCTGTTCATCAGGAGGCGGAGTCATATAATCCCCATAGAAAAAAGTCATATATTCATCAATATATTTATTCTCAGTACACGGAAAATCTTTTCCTTCAAAACTTATGGAGCCTTGCTTACTGAACCATTTAACAGGATAGACCTCTTTAAGAGCATTCATTCCGGTTTCCTGTCCGTATAATCCTGTATCCTGATAATCATATTTCATAATGAGATTATCAAGCTTATTATGAATTTGTTTTTTAGAAAAGAATACTCTTGCAAAGAATATTGCAATACATTCAGGAATACTTCTTAAACTGCCGTTTTTCTTAAACGACATATATCTGACAGCCATTAAGGTTTTAAGTCTGGTAACCTTTGTCAGATACTTTGTTCTTTCTTTCTCGTTTACAGGAACAGAATCCAACGGAAAAATATCAATAAAAATACCATGATGCATATTAAGATGCTGTATTTCATTTTGACAGAATTTTGTACCGTTCATACGAATTTTTGCAAAATTATAGGGATAATCAAACTCGTTGTGCCAATCCTGATAAAACATAGTATCGGGCAGCTCTTTAGGTGCTATTTCCGCAAATTTAATATAGTCTTTTCTCGGAAAAAATATGTCCAAATCGTCATCCCACGGAATAAATCCGCTATGGCGGACTGCACCAAGAAGCGTACCGCCGCAAAGATAATACCTAATACCATGCTTTTTACAGATACGATCAACCTCATTGAGCATCTCTAACTCAATCAACTGAATTTTTCTGTACTTTTCCTCATAACTTTTTACATTATATTCATTGCCTTTTAAATCAATCATAATGTTATCTCCAACAACAAGTGTTCAATCTGTTACTTAGTAATTGCCTTCATATATAATTTAGTTAAGCTTCTATCAATAAAATTCATTATATAAGCTGCCAATATTATTGATACAATAGAAATCACAAAATACAGCAGCAGGTTAATCTGACCGTTAAAGTATAGGCTGTAAATCAATTTTAACAACAGAAAGTGAACTAAATATATTTCAAAAGAAAGACTTCCTAAAAAACCAAGAGCTTTGTTACCAAGCTTTATTTTTCTCAACATAATAACAGCGACCAGTGCAAACATTGCTGAACTGGTAACATCAAATAAAACCTGTAAATAACTTAAATCAAATACTACACAAACATATCTTAAAGATAGCAAAATAATTAAAAACAGTATCAAAACAATATATTTGCCTATTGTTTTATTTAATAAAAATGAGTCTATTTTATCTTTTTTCAGTGAATAAAGAACACCAAGCGGAAAAGCAAAAATACTTCTGTACCACACATCGGAAAAACTATCCCCGAAATAAAACCCGATTGCACATACTGCCACCAAAACAAATAATACAGATAAAGCTATTTTCCTGTTTTTAATTTTGAATGACAGGAAAAATATAATATAAAGTCCTATTAATTCAAAAATATACCAGGAAAAACCTACAATGTTTTTAAAGCTTACAAAGGATAATAAGATCTCTTTCCATGTATTTGGTTCACCTGCAGCAAAATATCCGACTGCATAAATAACCACAGCAATCCAATAAGGAATAACAAGCTTAGGAATTCTTGTATACAAAAATTTAACACCGCTTATATATCCCGGTTTATTTTGCACACCATACGCAAGACCATAGCCTGACAGAAACAGAAACAAAGCGACTACTAAATAACCAATGTGATTAAACAAAAAAAACATTGAGTTTTTTTCTATCATTCCGGAAAAATGATGAATAACGATTAATACAGCCAGCATGCCTCTGATATTCTGCATATTATCCACACTCATATAATCATCAAAATTTTTTCCGATGCCTGCAATCTTTACGTTCCATAAAAACAATACAGCAACAGGTGCAAGACAAATTAAGCTTTGTATCATAAATCCTCCATCAAAACAAATTTTTTACTCAATAATTCTGCTCAGAGTTCTTTCAACGATTATTCTTTTATCAAAGTTTTCTTCAATATGGCAATGTGATTTCTCTGCCATATCCTTTTTCTCTTCATAAGGCAGCTCAACAAAAGCTTTGAGCTTATGATACAAATCATCAGAATTTTCAGGCTCTGTTAGAAAACCCGATTCATTATCCATAACAGCCTCAAGACAGCCGTGGATGTTGCTTGTTATAATCGGTCTGCCCATAGCTGCGCATTCAAGATTTGTATTTGCCATACCCTCATGCCACGACGGCAAAACAAAGCAATGCGATTTTTCAATAAACGGCCTGACCTCCTCCTGAAAACCGTGATATTCAATCACACCATCTGCCACAAGCTGTTCAGTAACAGTCTTGTAATCATCTTCATAAGGACCGACTATATCGAAATGAACATTATCATATTCTTTTTTTATTCTTTTAGCAGAATCAAAAAGCTCGTCTATTCCCTTTTCACGCATCACCCTGCCGATAAACAAAAATCTTATCTGCTCTTCGTCAGGATATTCGGTAAACGGATATTCTTCAAGATTAACACCGGCACCATTGTTAAGCAGGCACTGCTCATCCTTAACAATACCATAATCCTTAAAAAGCTGCATATTGGCACAGTTTTCAAAAATAACTGTTTGTGCTTTTTTACAGGCTGCTTTATATAGCTGAACAAAGATTTTCAGCATTGCTCCCTTTGACTGAAAGGCTGTGCCGAGTCCTGTAATATTAATAACATAAGGTATATTCATCATTCGGCAAAGCATACCCATATAAACATTCGGCTTAATTGTATATGTAATAACCAAATCAGGCTTAACTTTCCTTAAGATTTTTTTGTAGCTGAAAACAAGCTTTAAATCAGTAACAGGATTCATACCGCGTCTGTCAATGTCTGTATTGATAAATTCACAGCCCATTTCAACAAGCGGCAGCACCAAGTCACCATCAGGAAGCGAAATATAAACCTGATGACCATTATCAAGCAATTCCTTTAAAAGCTCTTTACGAAATTTATAAAGACCCAAGTCAAAGTTTGCTGTAACTAATATCTTCATCTTAATCTCCTTGCAGGAACACCGACATATGTTCCGCTTTCGGTAATATCCTTAACAACTGCCGCACCGCCGCCGATGATACAATCTGATGCAATTGAAATATTATTAATCACTGCTGCACCAACACCTATATGTGTTGATTTACCGACTGTAACTGTACCTGCCAGAACAGCTTTAGGTGAAATATGGACAAAGTCACCAAGAACACTATCATGCTCGACTACCGCACCTGTATTAACGATGCAATGCTCTCCGATTTTCGCTGACGGATTAACGACAGCATTTGCCATTACAACAGTACCGGCACCAAGCTCTGCATCAAGCTTTGAAACAACAGCAGACGGATGAACAGCAGTATACCACTCAGCATCAAGCATATCTGCAATACGCTCTCTGATTTTTGCATCTCCGATTGCGATAATAAATTTACAGTCAGGATATTTTACATAATCCTCTACCCTGCCAAGAAGCGGAAAGCCGAGAATGGCTTCGTTTTCCGTATAAGCATCATCAAGAAAGCCTATAACCTGATCTCCGCAGGACAGTATAATATCTGCAATCACCTTTCCGTGACCGCTTTTTCCTATAACAATTACTGATTCAGACATTAACAATTTCCTTTTCCTCAGTGCCCATAAATTCTTCCATGGTCGCACTGGTTTCACTGCTTATTCCGTCTTTTTTTATAACATTGATAATTGTCATAAAAATAATTTTTATATCAAAAAATAAATTCATATTTTTAACATATTCAACATCATAGTCAAATTTCTGCTCCCAGCTTATGGCATTTCTTCCATTAACCTGTGCCCAGCCTGTCAGACCGGGACTTACAAGGTGCCGCTGTGCCTGATGCTCATTATACCTTGGAAGATACTGAACAAGAAGGGGTCGCGGTCCGATAACGCTCATATCGCCTTTTAAAATATTAAAAAGCTCAGGAAGCTCATCAAGACTTGTTGAACGCAGAAAAACACCAAATTTTGTAAGTCTTACCTCATCAGGCAGTAATTCACCATTTTCATCACACTGATTTGTCATTGTCCTGAATTTAATCAGTGTAAAAATCTTACCGTTCTTACCCGGTCTTTCCTGTTTAAACAAAACAGGACCGCCGAGCTTTACTCTGATAAGAATTGCCAGTATCATCATCGGGAGAGCCAAAATGATGATTGCTATCAGCGATGAAACTATGTCAAAAAACCTCTTAACACACTTATACATAAGAATCTCCTAAAACAAGCTTTTTACAACGCTTATAATTCTTTCCATATCTTCTTCTGTATTTTTAACATCACTTGGCAGACACAGACCTGTTGCAAAAATTTCTTCATCAACACAAATTCCGTCCTGTGCAGTGATAAAATCATAACCAGCAAAAACAGGCTGCATATGCATAGGCTTCCAGATAGGTCTTGATTCAATATCTGCATCAGCCAAAGCGTCAATAACCATTGTTGGTGTAACACCGCTTGCAGGATCAATTGTAATACAGGACAGCCAGAAATTAGGTTCACTGTTTTCTAAAAACGGATTCATTCTGATTGCATCAATATCCGAAAATGCTTCTTTGTATATATTATAGATATTCTTTTTCAGTGCAACATGTTCATCAATATGATTGAACTGTCCGCGTCCGATACCTGCAACAATATTTGACATACGATAATTATATCCGATTTCATTATGCTGATAATGGAGAGCCGGTTCTCTTGCCTGAGTTGCCCAAAACAGAACCTTCTCACATACCTTGACATCGTCTGACAAAAACATGCCGCCGCCCGAGGTCGTTATAATTTTATTTCCGTTAAATGATATTGCATTGTAATCACCAAAGGTACCTGTTTGCTGAGCGTTATACTTCGCACCGAGGCTTTCAGCGGCATCCTCAATAAATACCAAATCATACTCCTTACAAATGGATTTGATTTCATCGAGCTTTGCAGGAGAGCCGTAAAGATTTACACAGACAACGGCTTTGGCATCAGGATATTTTTCTGCCGCTCTTCTGAGAGCTGCAGGGTCCATATTCCAGGACTCTTTTTCACAGTCTATAAAAACCTGCTTTCCACCCTCATATGAAACGGGATTAACAGTAGCAGAAAATGTCATATCGGAGCAAAAAACAATATCATCTTGCTTAACTCCTGCTGCTTTTACCGCCAGATGAAGTGCAGCAGTACCCGCAGAAAGAGCAACAGCACCCCTAATACCAAGATAATCAGACATACTTTTTTCGAGCCCGTTAACATTGGCACCAAGAGGTGCTACCCAATTTGTATCAAATGCTTCTTTTATGTATTTCTGCTCGTCACCATACATTGTAGGTGATGAAAGAAAAATCCTCTTATTCATAGTATACGTACCTCACCAAATATAAATTAAACAATAATAGTTACATAAATTAAAAATAAAATACTTATAATATAAACAGACCTTATTAGCATTGTTAGCGACAACATTATATAATTTTTGTTCTAAATTGTCAATATAAAATAATAAACATTTTTGCTTTCTGTGTCTAAATGCTATACAGTGTATAGTGTGTTAAAAAAATATCAAATTTCTTTAATGATTTATCACTGTAAATGAGTAACTTGCAAAAAGATATTACATCATCTATAATATTAAACATAAAATTACTAAAATCTGGAGGGCGTATGGAACAAAGTAAAAGAAGCAGCTTCAGCGGTTCATTGGGATTTATTTTAGCCGCTGCCGGCAGTGCTGTAGGACTTGGAAACATCTGGCGATTTCCCTATTTAGCAGCAAAGGATAACGGTGGATTATTTATTTTAATTTATATCATCCTTGCACTTACATTCGGCTTTACACTGTTAACAACAGAAATTGCCATAGGAAGAAAAACAAAGCAAAGCCCGCTTACTGCGTACAAGCTTATTAATAAAAAATTTGGTTTTATCGGCTCTATTGCAACAATAGTTCCCGTATTGATTCTGCCGTACTACTGTACAATCGGCGGCTGGGTAATAAAATACTTTATCACCTTCCTGACAGGTGATGGTGTTAAGGCTGCTGCCGACGGATATTTTACAGGCTTTATTTCAGACACAATTTCACCGCTGGCACTGATGGTTGTATTTCTGCTGATTACATCAATCGTAATCATAGGCGGTGTTAACAAGGGAATTGAAAAGTCAAGCAAGGTGCTTATGCCTATATTGCTTGTGCTTGTTATCGGAATTTCAATTTACTCTCTCACATTAAGCCACACAACAGCCGACGGTATCACAAGAACAGGTCTTGACGGATTAAAGATATACTTGATTCCAAGCTTTGAAAATATCACTGTTAAAGATTTCTTTATTACACTGATGGATGCTATGGGACAGTTATTCTTCTCAATCAGTGTTGCTATGGGTATTATGGTTGCATATGGTTCATATGTCAGTGATAACACAAACCTTATGAAATCAATTAATCAGATTGAAATTTTTGACACACTTGTTGCCTTGCTTGCAGGTCTGATGATTGTTCCTGCAGTATTTGTATTTATGGGCAAGGAGGGTATGTCTGCAGGTCCCGGACTGATGTTTGTTTCGTTGCCTAAGGTATTTGAAAATATGGGCAGCATCGGCACCGTAATCGGCATACTGTTTTTCCTTATGGTACTGTTTGCTGCTATCACCTCATCTGTATCAATTATGGAGGCAATCGTATCAAGCATTATGGACAGATTCCATTTTTCAAGAAAGAAAAGTGCTGTTATCGTTCTTATTTACGCTCTTGTATTCGGTGCAATTGTATGCCTTGGCTACAATAAATTCTACTTTGAGCTCAAGCTGCCTAACGGCTCCGTTGGTCAAATTCTTGATGTATTTGATTATCTCAGCAACAATATTCTTATGCCGCTGCTTGCACTGTTTACCTGCATTCTTATCGGCTGGGTTGCCAAGCCAAAAACAATCATTGACGAGGTTACAAAAAACGGTGAAAAATTCGGAAGAAAATTTGTTTATACAGCAACAATTAAATTCATAGCTCCGATACTTCTGTTCATCCTTCTGCTTCAAGCGACAGGTATTATCAAATAACAACATTTTATATCAAATCCCTGCTGTTGTTCAGCAGGGATTTTTTTGTGCATATTCTACAAATTCTCAAATACCCATTGCAATATTTTGTCAATATGTTATAGTGTTATTAGCAATAAAAAATAGTTGACGAATTAAGTATATGGGGGTAAAAAATGAACGAATACATTGAAAATGTAATCAAAACAGTTGAAAGAAGAGATAATGCCAAGCCTGAATACATACAGTGTGTTAAAGAGGTATTCCGTTCCCTTGAGAAGGTAATTGAACAGCATCCCGAATACGTGGAAGATGACCTTTTAACACGTATGGCAGAGCCTGACAGGCTTATTACATTCCGCATCGCGTGGGTCGATGATGCAGGAAAAACACAGATTAACCGCGGCTACAGAGTCCAGTTTAATTCAAGCATAGGACCATATAAAGGCGGACTTCGCTTTCACCCCAGCGTTAATTCATCAATTATGTATTTCTTAGGCTTTGAGCAGACCTTTAAAAACTCCCTTACAGGACTTCCGATGGGCGGTGCAAAAGGCGGTTCGGACTTTGATCCAAGAGGCAGAAGCAAGGGCGAAATTATGCGTTTCTGTCAGGCATTTATGACAGAGCTTTACAGGCATATCGGACCTAATGTTGACGTACCTGCCGGTGATATAGGCGTTGGCTCAAGGGAAATCGGATTTTTATTCGGACAGTACAAAAGAATATCCGACGCTTTTGAAAATGGTGTTATTACAGGCAAGGGATTGTCTTACGGCGGCTCATTAATCAGACCGGAAGCAACAGGCTATGGTGCTGTTTACTATACCTGTGAAGTATTCAAACACGAAAACGACAGCATAAAAGGCAAGACCTTCGCCATTTCAGGCTTCGGTAATGTTGCCTGGGGTGCCTGCAAAAAAATTGCTGAACTTGGCGGAATACCTGTTACCGTATCAGGACCTGACGGATATGTTTATGATAAGGATGGAATTATTACCGAGGAAAAGCTGAACTATCTGCTTGAAATGAGAGCATCAGGCAGGGACAGATGTGAAGACTATGCTGACAAATTCGGTGTCCCCTTCTTCAAGGGTCAGAAGCCCTGGGGCGTTAAGGTTGATGTTGCTATGCCTTGTGCAACGCAAAACGAAATCGGAATAACGGAAGCAAAGCAGATTATTGCCAACGGCACTAAATATTACATTGAGGTTGCAAATATGCCGACAACTGAGGAGGCTCTTAATCTGTTTATGGATACCGAAGGTGTTATTGTTGCACCATCAAAGGCTGTTAATGCAGGCGGTGTCTGTGTATCAGGTCTTGAAATGAGTCAGAACAGCCAGCGTCTTTCTTGGACTGCCGAAGAGGTTGACAAAAAACTGCATACAGCTATGATTAATATACACAATAATTCAGTTGCTGCAGCAGAAAAATACAAGCTTGGCTATAATCTTGTTGCCGGTGCCAATATTGCAGGCTTTGAAAAGGTTGCAGAGGCAATGATGGAGCAAGGTATTTATTAAATAATCGACAAAAAAGCAGTGTTTGCAGCACTGCTTTTTTTAACAATTAACTATTGTCATAGTATAATCTATCTGCTATAATGTTTGTGCAAACTAAATTTAGAGAGGAACTGCTATGGGAGGATTTTTTGCAACTGCATCTAAAGAGGATTGCGTTTTTGACCTGTTTTTCGGAACCGACTACCATTCACATCTTGGCACAAGACGTGCCGGTATGGCTGTTTACAGTCCTGAATACGGCTTTGATAAAGCAATTCACAACATTGAAAATGCACCATTTAGAACAAAATTCACGAAAGAATCAAATGAAATGAAGGGCAACTACGGTATTGGCTGTATATCCGATTTTGAAGCTCAGCCGATTTTAGTTCGCTCACATCACGGCACCTTTGCAATCACAACTGTGGGTAAAATCAACAATGCGGATGAAATAGTTGATCAGATAGTGAAAACAAACACCCACTTTTTTGAAATGCAAAACGGCGACATAAACCCCACAGAGCTTGTAGCTGCTATTATCAATCAAAAGGATAACTTTATCGACGGCATCAGATATGCTCAGGAGCTTATTGACGGCTCAATGAGTATGCTTATTTTAACACCAAAGGGTGTTTACTGTGCAAGAGATAAAATGGGCAGAACCCCCATCGTTATCGGTAAAAAGGCTGAGGGCTACTGTGCAAGCTTTGAAAGCTTTGCCTTTCTTAATCTCGGCTACACTGATTATAAAGAGCTGGGACCCGGTGAGGTTATCGTTATGACCGAAAACGAGGTTAAAACCTTAGTACCTGCCGGTGATAAAATGAAAATCTGCACATTCCTGTGGATTTATTATGGTTATCCGAGCTCATCATATGAGGGTATCAGCGTTGAAAAAATGAGATATAAATGCGGACAGGCTCTTGCTAAAAGAGATGATGCTAAGCCTGACATTGTTGCAGGTGTTCCCGACAGCGGTATTGCACACGCTATCGGCTATTCAAATGAATCCGGAATCCCATTTTCAAGACCTTTTGTTAAATATACTCCGACATGGCCTCGTTCCTTTATGCCGACACATCAAAGCAAAAGAAATCTGATTGCCAAAATGAAGCTTATTCCGATCCACGATCTGATTGAAGGCAAAAGCCTTTTGCTCATTGACGATTCAATTGTTCGCGGAACTCAGCTCAGAGAAACAACAGAGTTCTTATACGACAGCGGTGCAAAAGAGGTGCATATACGCCCCGCCTGCCCGCCATTGTTCTATGGCTGTAAATATTTGAATTTCTCACGCTCAAGCAGTGAAATGGAATTGATTACACGAAGAGTCATCAGCGAGCTTGAGGGTGACAATGTAAGTGATGAAGTTCTTAAGGAATATACTGACCCGGACAGTGAAAAATACCATAATATGGTTGATGAAATTTGTAAAAAGCTTCATTTCACTTCACTTAAATTCCACCGTCTTGATGATATGATCGACGCTGTCGGAATAGGTGCTGACAAGCTTTGCACATACTGCTGGAATGGTGAAGAATAAAAAAAAAAAAAAACCCCCGCCGCTGAATCGTCAGCGGCGTTTTTTTATTGTTTCGGAAATATTATTTACTGAATGAAACTGTTTTGGTTTCTCCTGCCTTAAATACTATTGTTTGGGTATCATCACCATAGCTCACAGAAAGCTCCTGATTAATATGTGATGTTATTTTTGCATCAACCTTACCCTCACGCAAATCCCAGCTCAGACTGTCAACTGTTGCTCTTGTTCTTGCGTTAATACCTGTTATTTCGCCCTTATCAAATCCCTTAACACACGCAGGAAGAAGCTCAATTTCACCTGTATTTGAGTAAACCAACGCTTCATTGATAATCCCAAGGTATCCAATTGCAAAATCTGTACAGTAACAGCTTCCCCTGTCATAGTCATGATTTGTCATAAGTGAATCGTAACGGATTTTATGATTCATAAGATTAAGAAGTGCATCTGTAAGACTGTCACTATCCTTAAGTCTTGCTGCAATAAGAGAACGATGAACAAGCGCATGTGATGCCTCATTTTCGCTTTCACGGTTAAAAATTGCCTGATTGCAGGCCTTTGCCAAATCATCATCCTTCTGCGTTTCAAACAGCGGCCATACACAATACAAATGACTCAAATGCCTGTGCTCATTATTCTCCTCAAATGATGTTGTTGCCCACTCCTTTAAGGCACCTGTTTCGTCATACAGATACGGCGGAAGCTTATCCATAAGCTCCTGCCATTGAGAAGTATCTGTGTCAGGAGCAACATCCTTCATTACAGAAATAAGCATCTGAAGATTATCTCGGCAGGCAGAAATATCAATTGCACAGTTAGCATCACTGGGACTTGGATAATTTGACGGATTATTCTCCGGCGAATAGCTTGGAAGAATACAGTAGCTTTCACCGTCGAGAAGTTTGGTCTTACCCTTTTCATAATGGATTTCACCATTTTTATCGGTGAAATACTCGGGGGTCATAAGCTGCTGCCAGTAGTTGGCGGATTTGGTTAAAAGAGGAAGGAGTATATCCTCTTCAAGTCTTAAATATCCCCTGTCGCTGACTGCTTTAACGTCACTGTCTGTCATATCAAGAATAGATTTGATTGCCTCTAAGTCAAACTCATCACTGAGCGGAATATTGATATTTCCATAGGTCATCAGTGTTTCATAGAGAGGCTGCAGCATCCAAGAAGTTCCTGCGTTCCAGTATCTGAATGGGTATGGATAGCAGGTTTCGGTAATAACAGCCTTGTCACCATCTGTATTTACAGGTGCCTGAATGGCATTTTTAAAACCGTGAGTTGCATATGCATTTTCCTCCCAGTCAGGAAGCTGACGAAGAATAAAGTATGTGTAGCCGACAGGACTTGACGCTATATTGCCTGTGTTCATGGATGAGGTCTGCAGATTAACATTGGCATCCATTGTATACTTACTGCCCCAGCCTGTGTCAAACTCACCTGTCCACATACCATAAAGACGGCTGGTTGAATAACCGCTGCAGCAAAGATATGCATAACGTCCTGCATAATATGTACGCTGAGCAAGTGCAAGGTTAATATTCTTTTTACCCTTCTGCTCCTTGAGCAGTGCTTCATTTGATTTGTCACTGTCCTCAAGGTTAATGGTTACTGCATCAAACTGCGGCTGATAAACAGCCAGATGATTTTTGAGTGCGGTATCATAATCAAAGCTGCCGTTTTCTGAATATTTATCGGCAATAGCCTTAGCTTTATCTGCAAGTAAATCAATAAGTGCAAAGCTTTCCCGGCTGTCAAAGGCATCATATTTGCCCATATTATAATCTCTGTCAGAAATTGTAATAAGGTAAACAGAGTCAGCATCGGTTATTCTTATACCCTCATTTTTACTGCCGACAAACTGAACCTCATCAATATTTTTCTTAAGCTCAACATTTTCCTTTTTACCATCCGTCACGACATATGTAAGTGTTGCATAACCGCCGTCTATCAGCTCGCTGTTCTCATAATTCGGGTAATGCGCAACAAGCGAAAGATAATCTGAGGTTTCAGCTACAGGTTTTTTATACTTAAGATTTGCTTCATCACTTTTTCCGAAATTTGCCATACTTTCCAAATCGTCAAATGACAGTGTCATATTCAGCTTTGCACCGTCAGATGATTTGGTAAGCTTTGTGATAACAGCACCATCCGACATTGAAGTAAATGATGTTCTGTCCCATCTTCCATCAGTATTTTCATAATGAACACCGGTCTGTGATGATTCATAATCAGTGTATCTTACATAATTTTTTTCACCCTTGCCATCAAGATTAATTCTTAATTGTCCACCGGGATGATAACGATAAACATCATCATAGTTTGCATTGTCTGTAATATCCTCACCTTTAACGATTGACTGCTTAACAGTGTCAAGCTCATCAAAGGTTTCCGGACAATAGCGGACGTTGGGATTAGGCATAATAAAATGCATATTCTGGAAGATAAACGTATCACTGTACGGAGAGCCACTCTCTATAAAGCCCTGCATGCCGTTACCTGATACCATACCCTCTCTCCAGCGTTTTGTGCTGTTCTTCTTCGCTGCTTTCAGCTCGGTATACTTTTCACTGTAGGATATTTTTGACATATCAGTGAAAAGCTCATGAATCAGCACTTTCTCCGCTTCTCCCTTACTGCACGCAGTTACCAAAAACAGCAGAACCGCACAAAGAAATAGACATATTATTTTTGTTAATCGTTTCATATAAATATCACCTCAAAAAAATTATAACATATGAAGCACAATAAAATGCGACATTTTCTTTACAAATATGTCGTACTGATGTAAAATAATCATGGTGATAATATGATAAATTTGAAATGGAATGGTATTGATTTTTCAATCACAGATATTGGCGGCGGAAAACTCGGAACAGATATACCGCGTCACGCGCATGCAAAAGGCAGCTATGAGCTGCATTTCATTACTGCCGGCGGCGGAAAGCTTATAACAGATGACAAAGAATATGAGCTTAAAAGCGGAGATTTTTTTATAACAGGTGAAAATATTTATCATCAGCAGATTGCGGACAGAACAAACCCCGTGGAGGATGTGTTCCTGATGCTGCAGGTTAATAATGCACAAAAGGCTACTGCTATCGGAGCATTGTTTTTAAACTGCCAATTCTGTTTTATAACAGATTTCGATTATTCAACAGCCATTCAGATACTTAGTGAATACAGGCAAAAACAGCCTGATTTTACAAGTGCAGTGGCAGGACTGACTATGAAAATATTAACGGACATAACAAGAAAAAATCTGCCAAAGGAATTTATTGATAACCTTGACTATAATAATCTTAATGACAGACGCTTTGTACTGATTGAACAAGCCTTTCTGTACAGCGATAATTTAACTCTTACAGAACTTTCAAGCACCATCGGACTATGTGAGCGTCAGACACAACGACTTTTAAAAAAATACTACGGAAAAAGCTTCAGAGAAAAAAAGAAAGAGTGCCGAAATCATTAACTCGGCACTCTTTTTATAATCATTCAATTAATAGTATTAAAAATTTTCACACAAAATTGTAAAAATATGGTAAATATATGAAGTACGCCTCATAGCGTACCGTTTAAAAAAATTGTAGAATTTTGTTAGCCCTTTTGGTGAGGTGAACACAATGACTACAATAGATATTTTGAAAAACTATTTTAAAAATGAGTTTGCCAACAGACGTGCTGAGCTTGGATTATCACAGGAGGAAATGGCTGAAAATCTCAACATTTCACTGCGTTCATATTCCGATCTTGAGCATGGCAAATATTGCTGTTCACTGTCTTCATTTATAAACTATGTTAATAACTGTGATGCTGATAAAGATAGGCTATTCTCTGATTTTGCGGAAATTTTTAGAAACAGTGAAAACTAAAAAATACAGTTTACTGAAAACTACGTACCATGATTGAATTGGTTTATTGTACAAAATTATTTACATATATACGCTAAAATCATAATAGAATAGGAGAATAGTATTATGTTTAGTACCCGCAGCAATGAACTGATTCACATTGAGGACATATTTGAAGATAATGAGTATGTGCTCATAAAGGCAATTTATATTGCCGAAAACCAAAGCTTTACCGAAACATCAGTAGGTATCAAAAACCAAAACGGTGATATAGTAAACATCGTTTGCGTTGATAAACATAAAACCTGATAGTATTCTGTGATAAAAAGGCATCGAAACGATGCCTTTTTTATATTATTTTTGAAATATAAAATTTACAAGAATGATGCTTCTTTTCCTGTAACAGGTTCGAGTTTTTCATTAAATGCAAAAAAATAAAAGGTATCATTTAGGACACCCTTGATAAGCATAGTTGCGATAAGGAAGTTTTATGTAATGAGACGGTACAGTTGAAAGACTGTGCCGTCTTTTCTTGTGTTCAGGCAGATTGTTTTTGTTTATTCCATTGATTTCTGCCATTCTCTGCAGTCAGTTCATCATCCGTTGCAATGTTGATGATACCAACTGCTTTGTAGTAAATTTCAATCTTTTGTTTTCTATGTCCGCTGCTCTTATCAGGAGCATAGACCAATATTTTGTCAATCAGTTCATTAACCATTTCTGATGTTAATTCAGAAGGGTCTGTGTACTTTCGTACATTTTCAAGAAACAAATTCAGATCATATAACTCCTGTTCACCAGAATCTATAAACTCTTGTAAATCAGATATTTTCTGTCGAATTTCTTTCTGCTCCTGTTCATATTCGGCAGAGAGCATATCAAACCTTTCTGCATTCAGCCTGCCGACAACCATATCCTCATAAATGTGTTTGAACATACTATCCATATTTATCACTTGCAGCGAGATTGATTTCATCTGCATGCATAACAGCAGAGAGAATATATTCGCTGCCCATTTCCTTTTCGGCAAAGTGAAAAGCCTGTTCGTAAAATTTCTTTGCAAATTCATATCCGCCGTGTGATTCAAAGTACTCAGTATTCACATCGAATATCATTTCATCATAGACTTTGGCATCTGCTTTCAGTCCGCGCAGGGATATTTGTTTGCTTTCTACCATCTCATTCAATTTATCGTTATAGGTACAATTACATTTCTTAAATTGTATGTTTCTATGAGATTGAGAAAGGTCAACATTCATATTTGCATAGTTATCATTCTTGCGTTCAATATGCCGTTCAAACTTACCGATATCATCTCTGTTATGCGTTACAACTCTTGCAACCGAATAATTTTGTTTTGCTATTTTATCATCTCCAATCCTATACATTTTTGTTACGCATCTTTTTCAAAGTGCGTAACCCACATTAGCCAGTGGCGAAGCCACGCCGCCAAGGTTCTGCCGCAGGCAGGTTCTTATGACACGATTATCTTTACCAAAGTATCTAACCCACTATGACACTTTGAAATTATCATATTCAAAGATGTCAGTGGGCTCTTGCAGAGGGCAAGATATATTGTGCCAAGCACAAAAAGAAAAAGCCGTTTACATAAGTGGGTAACACAAACAAGCAGAGCCTTTTCAGCTCCGCTTGCATAGCGTGTTTATCACTATGTAAACGACTTAATTTAAGTCTGTATGTTAATCTCAACGATTATCAAAAACAGTTGAGGGTATGTATCGGTATTATGCATACCGAATGAAAAAACATAAACACATATTTAATTTTATATTCAAATATTAGCAGATACTTTTGATTATGTCAATGAAATTCAGCAAAATATTATTTATTTAACTTTGTATGAGTTTGTATAATCTTAAATATAAACTTTCAGTTCAATTTAATGAACAATTAAAAAATCAAAACACTGAAATTGTTAAAGTAAAAAAGATTAAAGAAGAATTATCTAAAAAGAACCATAAAAACAGTAAAACACAGATGGAGAAATTTTCCATCTGTGTTTTACTGTTTAAGATAATGATGACTCAATTAATTCAACTATTCTATTATATTTAGAATCTTCTAATTTATAACAAATAGGATATCCTTTATGACAGATATCAAAATAAAAATAATCTTTTTTTAGTGTAATATCCAAAGAATTTTTGTCGAGATTTAATTCCTGACCATCTGCAAAAATGAATCTCAATTTATATTCTCCATAATCAGACATAAGTGAATTTTCGCTTGCTAAACCTTTTTCATAATCACTTAAATAACTGTTAATATCATCAATTTTATTTTCATTACATTCTTTAATAGTATTTACTATTGAATTAATTACTTCTTTATCTGTTATAGTACCATTCAATAAAGGGCGACGGTCCTGACCTGTAATATTTTCCGCTTCGGGTAATTCAATAGTATATTCATAAAATTCATCTTGCCAAACCTCAACACCAATAATTTCATTATTACCTTTATCTGTATATAAATTTAATAAATCTTCGATAGTATAATCAGTAATTAAACCATTCAAATAGAATATATAATATTCATTATTGGTCTGAACTATAATTAAATTATCACTTTTGGCGTATTTATAAACCAAAGCTTTATAAAATTTATTGTTTTTAGCTTCTTCAACAGTCATTGAGACATATTCTGACAAATCGTCAGTAAGGTTAAAATAATCAAGATTACATATTAAATCACCTATTTCTGATTGCTTTAATTCAATATTATTATTTTTATCACCTTTCGCATCTCCAAAATAATACTGCGAATATATCTTATTATCAATAATAATCTTTTGCGGATATTTAGTATCTTCTATTTTAATTTTTACTGTACTATTATCAGTGGAAATACTTGTATTATTTGTTGGTGAATTATGTGTAGTTTCAAAAGTATCAGAAGAATTTTTATTAAAATATTTAACTGCTGATACTGAGCTTACAAGTATCATAAAACAAGCAGCAAATGATAAATAAGCAGATTTCTTTTTCTTTTGTATTTGATTATGTTTTGAAATTTCTGATTTAATACCAGCTAATGTTTTTTCGTACAAATCATCTGATAATTTTAACTGATGATTATATTCGTTATAATTCATAATACTACTCCTTTTCAAGATATATTTTCATTTTACTTTTCGCTCGGAACAAATGAGACTTTACGGTATTTTCATTGTTTTTCATTATCTTCGCTATATTTTTTATTGGAATTTGTTCATAATAAAACAGATAAATTACAAGTCTTTGATTTGCGGTTAGTTTATACATAGCTTTTTCCAAATCTAAATGTTCAGTTCTTGCTTTTTCAAAATTATTATCCACAATTTTTATTGTATCATCTAATTCCAAATTTTGGCGTGATTTTGAACGAAGAACATTTTTACTCAAATTTGCTGTTACTGTAAGAATCCAAGCTTTTTCATGATTGTCATCCTTAAATATTTTATTAGAAATAAAATATTTAATAAACACTTCCTGAACAATATCCTCAGCATCATCTTTATTCAAAAGAAAATTGTATGATGTTCTAAAAATCATACCAGCATACTTTTGGTATAAATCATCAAAACGCTGTTTGTCAAATTCAATTACGGACATATAATTCATCACCTCTTATACATAAAACACATATTAACTAAAAAAAGTTGCAAGTTTTTTTATATGTATACTGCAACTTTTTAGTGTAGTTAAGTGTTTACTTTATAAATGTAATTAATTACAAAATATTTATATGAAATTTGGAGGAATACAAATGAAAACTATTAAAAAATCTTTAGCATTATTCTTTTCTATATATGATGCTAATATCGACAATTCCTGTTTCGGCAGTTGCTGAAGAAAATCTTAACACTCGCACAAATTTATATGACAGTTTATCATCATCAGGTGAATTAAAAACAACTAATAATGATATTGTCAGTAAATTAACTACGGAGATACCTTTAACAGAAGAATACATATTAGATATTGATAATAATAAAATTATTGAGTCAATGAATCTTTCTTCTGATAATGTTGATAATTTCAATAAAGTAAATTATTCATATAATTCTGATATAATATATGAATCAAAATTTGATAATGGTGCAGTAGTAAGTTTTAACAATAATATGGAAATCGTAGCTTACTCTAATTTTGACAGAAATATTGCGAATAGTCAAACAGTTATTAACAAACAAGATTTATCAAGTAAAAATAATGCAACAATAGAAACATTAAAGAGTGAATATAATATTGATAACAGTTATGAATTAGAAATCATTGAAGATAATGGTGACATAAAATACTGTTGGAGTAAAATAGGCTATAACAATATTATAAATCCATACGATTCATTAACTATAAGAATTGACGGATTAACAGGTAAAATCGTTACCATTAATAGATTTGATGATGAATTTGACACCAATAAAATTAATATCTCTGAAACTACAGCTAAAAATATTGCATTAAAAACAAAAGAAAACTTTTCTAAAGTTACATCTTGTCAAATAGGATATGTTAAACCAAATTTTTTCTGGAAAGATACCAATAAGATTTATGAAGATGTAAAAATGGTTAGACTTGTATATGATATAACGATTGACGATATTTATAAAGTATATATTGATACAGAAACAGGAGAAAATATTGGTGGTGATATTATCAAAGCTACTAATAACGCAAGAGCTTATGCATATAATGGATTTCAATATTCTACAGCAAGTAGAAACCTAGCAAATACATACCTAAATAAACTTGGATATTCTTCAAGTTCTGTTGGTATTAACAATACTTTTGAAAGTAATCCGGTCCTTTCATTTGTACAAAACGATACAAAAGCATACGGTCTATATATTGATTGTCATGGTTCTACAACAACACTTGCTACTAATAGTCAAACAATCCTTACTACTAATCAAGTGAAAAGAAATTGGCATTTTGTATTTTTAGATGCTTGTTCAACAGCAGCTAATTCCAATTGGCCAAATGCTTTTAAAATCAATAGTAGTTATTCCAAAAGAGCATTTTTTGGATGGGCAACTACTGTTTATACAGATAAATCATATGATTTTTGTCGATATTTTTGGCCCGAAACAACAAATCGAAATCATTCCAATAATATGCGAGATGCTGCTGTTTGGGCTGCCGATCAGGTGCCAAATAATTCAGATGGTTCGGCATCAACACCTATTAAATTTTATGGAGATAGGTCCTATAATGGCAGAGCTTATTAAATAATATATTGAGATACTAAAACAATAAAATATAATTTCATGTAATTATTTTGTTAATGAAATAAGGACTTTTTATTAAATCCTTATTTTTTATTATTCTATCATATTATATATGACTTTACTATAGAATTATTAATTTCAGTTGATAGTTGGCTTAATTAAATAATTTAAATTTATTTTCTTTATTACTACGATTCGTATAACCATATAGATACAGTTCGTTGTAAAATATCAACACTCTCCTCATCCAAATTAATTATAATCTCTCATTGCTAAAGATGAATTCCTTTCAACTTTATTTTTTAATGCTTTGGTAATTCAGTACAGCTTAAAACAAGCATAATTTGTAGTGTTTTATCTTAATTCCCCTAGAAAAATTATCGTATGAAGCAATGTAGCATTCTGAGCACAATTTTCTGCATGCTCATATTCACATGCGAAGAATTGTGAGCAATACATAATTAAATTTTTTCTATACTGTTTTCATTCTTCATATTTTATCTGTGGATATTTGAATATCTATACTTTTGTTCTTTTTTATTTGAATTTAATCAAAACATTCTCCTTTTCTTAAATTACTCAGCGCTAATTTTGGGTGTTTTAATTACAAAATGGCAGGAAAAGTCCTGCCTTAAATTACTAATATTCATGGATTATATCAGTGTATCTTACTTCTCTTGTTTGATGAATAACATTGTTCATCATTTGTACCCATAACAATTGGTTTTCAGTTTTAAGTTGCTCTGTAACACCTTGACTTTCGGCAAACTGTTTAACAAGTAAATCATATTGTTCTTTTGCTCTAATATTAATATCGTGCAGATATGAATTGAGTTTTCCTTGTGTGAGTAAATTATAATATATCACTCTATGATTTCCTTTCAAATATTCCTTATGTCTTTGTCCCCAAAATCCTATTTCATAATCTGTATCAGTTGATACAAGTGCAGGAATTCTAACATCCCCGACACTAACATAACTTCCGTTTAATTCTTCATATAATGATTTCATTGTAAATTCTCCTAATAATTAAATTTTATTTACTTACAATTCAATCATTTCAGACTGTTTTACAATAAAACTTCCTCAAGTGAGTTCGCGTTACTGTATATTTTGCAGTACCCCTGCTTTTTTATTGCAATGTTAACACAGGCTTAACATACTTCTGCTTTCACAATTAACATACAAAGAATTATACTCTAAGTGTACTGAGGTACAGAAAATTATGGAGGATAATATTATGAAAAAAACAATTATCGCAGTAATCGGAGTATTGGTAAGTATGTGTTTGATTATCGGAATTTTTGCAGGATGTAATGCTGCAAAAGATAGCAAAGAATCAGCACAAACGGTATCAACAGACGGCTCAACATCTATGGAAAAGGTAATCGGCTATCTCAGTGAATCCTATATGGCAAACAATAAGAATGTTACGGTTACCTACAATCCGACCGGTTCGGGTGCAGGCATTCAGGCAGTTGCTGAAGGCAGATGTGATATCGGTCTTGCGAGCCGTAATCTAAAGGATGAGGAGAAAGCAAATCTCGATGAAACTGTTGTTGCGATTGACGGCATTGCTGTTATTGTAAACAAGGAAAATCCTGTTACAGATTTAACGATTGAGCAGATTGCCGCCGTTTATAAAGGCGAAATCACAAACTGGAAAGAGCTTGGCGGAGCAGATGCACCGATTGTTTTAATCGGCAGAGAAGCAGCATCAGGTACAAGAGACGGCTTTGAGTCCATAACAGGTACAGAAGATTTGTGCAAATATTCTCAGGAATTAACCTCAACAGGTGATGTTGTGCAGACAGTTTCATCAAACCCGAATGCTATCGGTTATGCATCCCTTGCATCGGTAGGCGATACAGTAAAAGCAATCAAGGTTGAGGGTGTAACACCAACAACCGAAACTATTCAGAACGGAGAATACAAAATTCAGCGCAATTTTGTTTTTGTTACAAGAGCAAATGAAAAATTAAGCGAATCCGCACAGGCTTTCTTTGATTTTGCAGTAAACGGTCAGGCAGATGATTTGATTGTTAAGGCAGGAGCAGTTCCTGTAAAAAGATAAGGTGTTGTAATGAAAAATATAAAAAACACAGTAAATGCAATTGAAAAAACAGTTAAGTGTGTATTCACTGTATGCGGTTTTATTGTTATCGGATTTGTAGTGCTGATAACAGTGTTTCTCATTATTAACGGCTTGCCTGCTATAAAAGAAATAGGTTTTGCAGATTTCTTTTTCAACACAAAATGGGCGTCCACTGCAGAGCCTGCATCATACGGAATACTGCCGTTTATAATGACCTCGGTTTACGGAACATTAGGTGCAGTGATTATAGGTGTACCGATAGGCATACTGTGTGCAGTATTTATTTCAAAAACAGCACCGCCGAAAATCGCAAAGACAGTCAGCAGTGCAGTGGATTTATTGTCAGGTATACCGTCTGTTGTTTATGGACTTGTTGGTATGATTATCATTGTACCTTTAGTCAGAAAAGCGTTTAATATACCCGACGGAGCAACTTTGTTTTCGGCAATTCTTGTGCTTGCCGTTATGATTCTGCCGTCTGTTATTTCTGTATCGGTAACAGCAATATGTGCCGTGCCGAAGGAATATGAAGAGGCGTCTCTGGCACTTGGCGCAGCTAAGACAGAAACGGTTTTCAAGGTTACGCTTCCTGCGGCTAAAAGCGGAATTGTTACAGCCGTTGTTCTCGGAATCGGCAGAGCAATCGGTGAGGCAATGGCAGTTATGATGGTGGCAGGCAATGTGGCAAATATGCCGAGTCTGTTCAAAAGCGTACGCTTTCTTACAACGGCGGTTGCAAGCGAAATGTCTTATTCATCAGGCTTGCAAAGGCAGGCATTGTTTTCTATCGCACTAATCTTGTTTATCTTCATAATGGCAATAAACATTATTCTTAATCTAACTGTAAAAAGAAATAAGGAGTAAGCAGAATGAATGATAAAATATCTAAAAAAAGAAAAGCTAAGATTACTCTGCTGAATGCCTTTGTTTATCTTTCTACAGGCATAATTATTTTAATGCTGATTGGCATAATTGGATATGTTTTTTATAGAGGCCTGCCGAATCTTTCCTTTGACTTTTTAACATCAACACCAAGTTTAATTAAAGATACAGCCGGCATTTTACCGAATATTTTAAATACGGTTTACATCATTTTGATGACGCTTGTTATCGTTCTTCCGATTGGTGTTGGTGCTGCAATTTATCTGAATGAATATGCAAAGAATAAAAGGTTTGTCAGAGTCATAGAGCTTGCAACGGAAACCCTGTCAGGCATACCGTCAATCATTTACGGCTTGGTGGGAATGCTGATATTTGTTCAGTTTTGTTCGCTAGGAACAAGCCTTATTGCAGGTGCATTAACACTTGTTATTATGACGTTGCCTACGATTATCAGAACAACACAGGAAAGCCTGAAAACAATTCCGAACAGCTATCGTGAAGGCTCCCTTGCTCTCGGTGCAGGAAAGTGGCATATGATTCGCACGGTTGTTCTGCCGAGTGCGGTTGACGGAATTGTAACAGGATGTATTTTATCTGTCGGCAGAATCATCGGCGAAAGTGCCGCATTATTGTTCACAGCAGGAATGGCAAACAACTTGTTTTACATATTTGAAAGTTTTCTGCCTGAAAAAGCAGGCTCAACACTGACTGTAGCACTTTATGTTTATGCGAAAGAACGCGGTGAATTTGATATTGCATTTGCAATAGCGGTAATCCTTATGGTGCTTACATTTATTATCAACTTATCAGCAAAACTTGCAGGAAAAGCACTCAGAAAGCGAAAGGAAAAATAATGGCGAATATGATTAAAACAGAAAATCTGAATCTGTGGTATGGTGAAAATCAAGCTTTAAAAAATATAAATATAGAAATTTCCGAAAAAAAGATTACTGCACTTATCGGACCGTCAGGCTGCGGTAAATCTACCTTTTTGAAAACGCTGAATCGTATGAATGATTTGGTAGACGGATGCAGAATTGACGGAAAAATATGGATTAACAATCAGGATATTTACAATAATATTGATGTGAATATGCTCAGAAAAAACGTAGGTATGGTGTTTCAAAAGCCGAATCCGTTTCCTATGAGCATTTATGACAACATTGCATACGGACCGAGAATACACGGAATCAAGTCCAAATTCAAGCTGGATGAGATTGTTGAGCGTTCCCTGAAGCAGGCGGCAATATGGGATGAATGCAAAGACCGCTTAAAAAAGAGCGCTCTCAGTATGAGCGGCGGTCAGCAGCAAAGGCTCTGTATCGCAAGAGCATTGGCAGTTGAGCCGAAAATACTCCTTATGGATGAGCCGACTTCAGCGCTTGACCCTATTTCAACATCTAAGATTGAAGATTTGGCACTCAAGCTGAAAAAGGATTATACTATCATTATCGTTACGCACAATATGCAGCAGGCAATGAGAATTGCCGATAAAACAGCATTTTTCCTGCTCGGAGAAATGGTTGAATATAATCATACCGATATTATTTTTAATAATCCTAAAAGTGAAAAAACAAGGGATTATATTAACGGAAGATTTGGTTGATTTTCTATTGCTTAACAACGGTTATCGTTTTATAATGAAAACAGAACAGAAACAGAGGTGATTTGTATGATATTTATTCTTGAAGATGATGACAATATCCGCAAGCTTGTTTGCTATGCTTTAAGCAAAGAGGGATATGGTGCTGAAGGCTTTGATAAGCCGTCACTGTTTTGGAAAAGAATGGATGATGCATTACCTCAGCTTATTCTTCTTGATATTATGCTTCCCGAAGAGGACGGACTGTCTGTTTTAAAGAAATTGCAAAGCAATAAAAAATACGAGAACATTCCTGTTATTATGATAACGGCAAAAAACAGCGAGTTTGATAAGGCAACAGGTCTTGATCTCGGTGCAGATGATTATATTGCAAAGCCCTTTGGTATGGTTGAGTTTGTGTCAAGAGTTCGTGCCGTTCTGCGCCGTTATGAAAAAACAAAAAATAAAAACAGTATATTTGAAATCGGCAAATTATATGTTGATTTTGAAAAGCATATTATTAAGGTTTCAGGCGAAGCAATAGAGCTTTCTTATAAGGAATACAAGCTTTTGTCTGTACTTTTAGAGGCTGACGGCAAGGTTGTAACAAGGGATGCGTTGCTGCAAAAGGTGTGGGGTGAGTTTTATGAAGAATCACGCACACTTGATGTTCATATCAGAAAATTGAGAGTAAAACTGAAGGTGGCAGGAAATTATATAAAAACAGTTAAAAATATCGGTTATCAGTTTATGGGAGATACGAATGAATAAAAAAATATTTCGCTCAAGTGTGGCGGTAGTGTTGGTTGTTCTGCTGTCAAGCATTGTGCTGATTATGGGAATACTTTTTCAGTATTTTGAAAATCAACTGCAAAGCGAGCTTGAAAGTGAGGCTAATTATATTGCTTACGCTGTTGAAAATCAAGGACTTGATTATATTGAAAATTTTACTGACAGTGATAAGCGTATAACACTGATTTCACCTGACGGTGATGTTATTGCTGACACCTCTGCCGATGAATCAAAGCTTGATGATCATTCAGACAGACAAGAGGTCGCGGATGCAATGAAAAACGGACAGGGTACAAGCATCCGTTATTCCGGCACACTTGCAGAAAAAACAGTTTATTATGCAATGAAAATGAATGACGGCAACATACTGCGTGTTTCAACAACACAGTACACGGTTGTAACAATCTTAATAAGCCTGCTTCAGCCGATACTGATTGTTTTTGTTGTTGCAATTGCAGTATCGTTTATAATGGCACAAAGGATTTCAAAATCAATCATCAAACCAATCAATGCACTTGATTTGGATAATCCGTCAAATAATGAGCCGTATGACGAGCTTGCTCCGCTGCTCAGAAAAATCTCAAAGCAAAAGCGAACGATTGAAAAGCAGATTAAAAATGCTGAAAAAAAGCAAGAAGAATTCAGGCTGATTACCGAGAATATGAAGGAAGGATTTATCGTTGTTGATAAGCAAATGAACCTTTTGACATATAATCGTGCTGCCTTGAAACTGCTTGACATTGACAAAATCACCTCTGAAAAAATGCTGACGGATTGTGATGACAATTTGCTTTTTGCCATAGAAAAGGCTTTGACAGGAGAGCGTGAAAAAAGTGATTTAACATTTAATAACAGTCACTACAGGCTGATCGCAAATCCTGTTTTGGAAGAAAATATCGTTATCGGTGCAGTGATTATCATTATGGATGTAACCGAAAGTGTTCAGCGTGAGCAGTTAAGGCAGGAGTTTACCTCCAATGTTTCTCACGAATTAAAAACACCGCTCACATCCATATCAGGCTTTGCCGAAATGATGAAAAGCGGTGATACACCTGATTCTGTTGTAAAGGATTTTTCATCATCAATCTATGAAGAAGCCCAAAGGCTTATCACACTTGTAAATGATATTATTAAAATATCTGAACTTGATGAAAAAAAAGATAAGGCGGATATGGAAGAAGTTGATTTGTTTGAACTGTCATCCGATATCATCAGCAGATTAGAGCCTGTTGCAGTCAAAAGAAACATCTGTCTTAATCTGATTGGTGAAAGTACTGTTCTTTTGGGCAATGAAAAAATACTTGATGAAATGATATATAATCTCTGCGATAATGCAATTAAGTACAATGCGGATAACGGAACAGTTGATGTTATACTAAACGAAAGCAGTAAGCATATAAAGCTGACTGTAAGAGATACAGGCATCGGCATACCTCAGTCAGAGCAGGAACGCATATTTGAACGTTTTTACCGTGTTGATAAAAGTCATTCAAAAACCATCGGAGGAACAGGCTTGGGACTTTCAATCGTTAAACATGCCGCAATTTATCATAATGCTGAAATCAAAGTAAAAAGCGAACTCGATAAAGGCACATCAATAACAGTAATGTTTAATAAATAGAATGAGTTAAGAAAGGCAGGAAACTCTATATTTCCTGCCTTTTAATTTGTTATATATTAACTGCTTTTTGTTCTTTTTGATTAGCGTATTCTGCTAATCGTTTTCTGTTTTGTTCGAATACCTCATCTACCATGTGAGTGTAGATTTTAGCAGTTACAGAAGTATGCTTTAACTGAATTGCTTATATGTGGTGAATGCGGTACACCATACAGGCGCTGCACATGGACCACAAGAGAAAAAACAAAAAAGGTTGTATGGAGATGTATTAGCAGACTTGATTATGGTAAGAAATACTGCAAACACTCACCGAGCATCGAGGAATCTGTTTTACAGAATGCAATTACGGATGCCATAATGAAAATGGCAAAGGAAAATGCAGAGGTGCTTAAAATATTAAAATCCCATATTGCTATGGGATTGAATGCAGACAGTATTCAAGATAACAGTATTGATCTGCAAATCAGAATTGCAGAAATCGATGCAGAGTTCAGTAAACTGATAACTGCTACTAATACAGAAAATGAGAATGACGATGACAGAGAGGCAGTAATGGAAAAACTGCTTACTGAAAAAAGTCAGTTAAAAAAACAGCTTGAAGAAATAAAACTCTTAAAGAAAAACAAAGAGCTAACTATATCAAGATTTGATGAAATTTATTCAACAATTGATTTGCTCCGAAACCATCCGCTTACTTATGACGACCAAATTGTCAGAGAGATATTAGAATGTGTGATTGTAGAATCTAAAGACAGAATTAAGGTTGTTTTTAAGGGTGGAGTTGAAATGGTAGTTTATCTTCCAAACTAAATAATTACAACAATGTTCATATTATAAATCAGGCAATTTCCTTGAAGAATTGCTTGATTTTTTTCAATTATGAGGTATAATATAAATGAACTTAAAGGGTTCGTATATATATGAAAAATAACGAAATACATCTTTTTTGTATTCTTCAGACACAGGCTTGGAAATTAGATGTTCCAAGCCTTTTTTCTATACAAAATAGGCTCAAATAGTCCAAAATCGCCCTTAATCTGTTGTTGATTTAAGGGCGATTATTTCTTTGCTTTTTTGTTGAGATTTTTTGCGAGACTTTCAGAGACCTAAAAATCTACATTTCTCAAAACCTACCGAGAGCAATTGGGCGCGTTTAGGTGAGAGACTTTCGAGAGAGTACATTGTTTACATTTATTAAAATAAATAGTATAATACTACTATTAAATTCTTTGGAGGAAATTATGCACTTTGAATATACAGATGGCAGCAATTATGATTTTATAGAATTATGTCATTTATTGGACAGTTTTCTAAATAATCTTGTTGGTGGAGAAGAAAATCGTGCTGAATATATTCCATATAATAGTCTTGATGATATTCACGATGTAATAATTATATATGATAATAGTGCTCCAATCGCATGTGCTGCTTTCAAAAAATATGATAAAGAATGTGCTGAAGTTAAAAGAGTTTTTATAAAGGAAAAATATAGAGGCAAAGGTATTTCTAAAAAGTTAATGAAGCAATTAGAAGCAAGAGCCAAAGAAAAAGGTTACAAATATTTAATATTAGAAAGTGGAGAACCGCTTGTTTCGGCAATGGCTTTATACAGAAAAATTGGATATGAAGTCATTCCTAATTATGGTCAGTATAAAAATATGCCTGATTCAATCTGTATGAAAAAAGAAATATAACTAATTTAGGATTTATAATTATGAAAACATTTTGGACAAAGCCACCTAAAAACCGAATTTACTCTGTACAAATGAAAGATGAACATTGTGCAGAGTATAAATAATTCATCACTAAAATTAAATATGATTTGATGAGTTCATACTCTGTATGATGTTTAAAAATTAAACATTAAAGGAGTATATAAAATGAATTTATTAGATAAACCGATTATTACAAAGGACTCATTTAAAGCAATGGAGGATATGTCATATTTTATCTATTCATTGATTTTTGATGATTTGCTGATTGTCGCTCAAAAAGAAACCAATTGCTTTGTTTTGAAATCAGATGATGGTCTGATTGTGATTGATGCAATATGGCCTTGCGAAGAGGCATTCAATGCTATTGTTTCTGCTATTAAAGATGTTGGTTGGAATTCTAATGATATTAAAAAGTTGGTTTTAACGCACGGGCATCTTGACCATACAGGTTGTGGAAAATGGATTGTTGAACATTATGGAGCAAAAACATATCTTTCAAAAGCAGATGATGATTTTTGGCAGAATAATCCATTGAGGACTGATATAGTAAAAGATTTTGATATTGACGTTTATATTCAAGACAGAGATATAATAAGTCTTGGCAATAAATCAATTTGTGTGTTTGAAACACCGGGGCATACTCCGGGTGGGTTGAGCTATATTTTTAATGTAACAGAAAACGGCCAAGAGTATAAAGCTGCATTATGGGGTGGTTCTGCTCCGCCGATGGATATACAAGGTATTGTCAACTATATGAAGTCTTTGGACTATTTTATTGAACAGACAGAAAAGTATAATGTTGAAGTTGTTTTCAGCAATCATACAGCGTTTGATAATGGTATTGAGCGGATAAAATATTCTCGAATTAGAATGCGTTATATGCCTAATATTTATGTAATCGGTCAAAATAATGTCAGAAAATATTTTCAGGTTTTCAAAAATCTTTGTTATGAAAAGTTAAAATATTCTGATAAATAATTATAGTGAAAGCAGGCAACAGCGTTTAACTGTTGCCTGTGATTTTTTGTCTCTTCAGCAAAGACAAAACCCCCGGTTCTACCGGGGGAAATAAAAAG